>Ga0123355_10000888_pt1 | contig 41431 bp, 33 predicted proteins | sample TergutEmb28metaG_3_FD_89872 | JGI IMG/M metagenome (GOLD analysis project Ga0123355, IMG submission 89872) | Embiratermes neotenicus P1 segment gut microbial communities from Petit-Saut dam, French Guiana - Emb289 P1 | ecosystem: Host-associated > Arthropoda: Insects > Digestive system > Gut ...
AAAAAGCCCCGCCAGGCTTTCAAACCCGGCGAGACTTTTTCTTTTTTGTTTATTTGCAGCTTAAGCTTATAGCGATGATTGACCGCCAGCCATTTGTCTTTCTTGAGCTTCGATCATTTTCTTTACCATGTAGCCACCTACATAACCTGCTTGTGCGCTGGTAAGGTCACCGTTGTAACCTTGTTTCAAAGGTACGCCAATCTCGCTGGCCACTTCGTATTTAAATTTGTTTAACGCCTCTTTCGCTTGAGGTACTGCTGCTGTGTTAGAACTTGATGTGTTCATTATTTTTTCTCCTTTTATACAGGTTGATTAGATGGTGCTTAAAATTTCTACACCATTACAACCCTAGTATTTACGTGAGATATTTTTTTATGCTGTTGTGTTTTGCCAATTTATTCCAAGCTCGAATAAGGCTCAAAGTAAATTTTTTATTCTCTAGGTAGTTGCTCTGTAACGCGCGCGCAAGCGCGCTTTTCTATATGTGGTATAATTTACCCAAAAAGAGGTTCGCTATGTCCACACATATAATCCATACCGTCAATCCCATATATGACAAAAATTCAAAAATACTCATTCTTGGTACCATGCTGTCTCCTAAATCGCGCAAGGTAGGGTTTTACTACTCGCACCCACAAAACCGATTTTGGAAAACGATTGCAGAAGTTTTGGATGCAGAGGTTCCTGCAACAATTGAAGAGAAAATAAGCTTTTTGCGCACCAATGGAATTGCACTTTGGGATGTTTTGGCGTCGTGCCTGATATCAGGCGCAGACGACAGCAGCATAAAAGACGCAGTGGTGAACGATTTCACGCAGCTTTTTGAAACTGCCAGCATAAGGGCAGTTTTTACCACAGGCAAAAAAGCAACCAGCCTGTTCAAAAAGCATTGCGAAGAAAAGTATGGTTTTGAGCCAATTTATCTGCCGTCTACAAGCCCTGCCAATTGTAGAATGTCTCAGCAGGAATTGACGGCGGCTTACAGGGTTATAAATGATTTTTTGTATACGAAGAACCTGTAATTAACGCGATACCGTTGTTGACAGGGTGAAACAGACGGGGTACAATTCCTATAACAACTGAATATTCAAAGGCAATGAAAAGAAGAGTAAGCCGTTACACTTTTACAGAGAATCCTGTGTGTTGAGCTGCCGTGCCAACACAAGCTGAGAACGGGCAAAGCAATGTAACCGCCGAACATGGTCTTGGAGCCGCGCACCGACGGTATGTTATCCTAGGCTGCGACGGGTGCGCCCGTAACAGCGCAATGCTATCGGTATTTTCTGCCCGTAGCAGATGAGGTCTGCATCGCGAGGTGCAGATGAATTTAGGGTGGTATCACGAAGCCGTATTACTACATACGCTCTCGTCCCTGAAAACGATGTTTTCGGAGAGGAGGGCATTTTTATTTTTCTGCTACACAAAATAAATTTTGAATGGAGATACCCCTCATGAAAATTTTAGTAAGCAGCGCATGGCCGTATGCAAATGGTTCTTTGCATATAGGCCATTTGGCAGGGCTTTTACCTGCCGACCTCATTGCACGTTATTATCGTGCAAAAGGCGATGAAGTATACTTTGTTTCCGGCAGCGATTGCTACGGAACTCCGGTGGCAATACGTGCAAAGCAAGAAAATAAATCGCCGCAAGAGGTAAGCGATTATTACCATGCAGAATTTTGCGAATGCTTTGAAAAGCTAGGTTTTAGCTATGACCGCTACGGCAAAACGTCGTCTGATGAGCATATCGGCTTTGTGCAAGCATTTCACAAAAAAATGTACGGCGGGGACTATATTTATGAAAAAGAAGCGTTGCAAGCGTTTTGCGAAACCTGTACTGTCGCACTTGCCGACCGTTTTGTCATTGGCAAATGTCCCGCGTGCGGCGACAATGCCAGAGGCGACCAGTGCGAAGCCTGCGGTAAGGTGCTGGACCCGGAAAATTTAGCCGGGCCGCTATGTTCTGTATGCGGCAACACACCAATTTTTCGCCTAACCAAGCACTTATTTATTGCGATATCCAAGCTGGAGAAAGCGTTGACGGATTTCGTAAATAGCCGGCCGCACTGGCGTAAGAATGCGACTGCATTTTCGCGCCGTTATATTAATGAAGGATTGCGCGACAGGGCCATAACCCGCGACTTGGACTGGGGAATACATGTACCCAAAGACGGTTACGAGGACAAGAGGATTTATATTTGGGCAGAAAATGTTTTGGGTTATTTGTCTATGAGCAAAGTCGTTGCCGAGCAGCGCGGCGAAAGCTTCGAAGATTTATGGAACGCAGACAGCCGGCATTACTATGTACACGGCAAGGATAATATCCCTTTCCATACTATAATTCTGCCATCCCTAATGCTGGCAAACGGCGGCAACTGGAAATTGCCAGACTACATTATTTCCAGCGAATATCTGACTCTTGAAGGGCGCAAGCTGTCAACCAGCCAAAACTGGGCGATATGGGTAAAGGATATTTTAGGCAGGTATCACCCGGATTCTATCCGCTATTTCATTTTGGCGAATGGCCCGGAAAAACGCGATACGGATTTTACATGGCATGAATTTGTTCATAGCCATAACGGCGAATTGCTTGGCGCATGGGGAAATTTTGTTCACCGTACATTGGCTTTTGTGCACAAATATTTTAATGCCGCTGTGCCGGGTGGCATGCTGGAATTGGGAATTGGCGAAAAAATAGGGGAATTGTATCAAATGGTTGGTGGGTTGATTGAGGCCGGCAGCATCAAAGAAGCCCTTGAGGTGATGTTCACGTTTGTGCGTGCGGGCAATAAATATTTTGATACCCAACAGCCGTGGGCAACCAGGAACATGGATATAGAAAGCTGCCGCAACACCATTTACACATGCGTTCAAATGATTGCTAATTTGTCTGTTTTGCTGGAACCATTCCTGCCGTTTTCGTCTGCAAAAGTGAGTGGCTGGCTGGGAATAGAAGGTAGTTGGAATGTTAAAAATATCCCGGCGGGGTTTGTGATTCCGGAAGTGGAGATATTATTTGAGCGTTTGGACAAAAGCATTGTACAGGAAGAGTTGGAGCGGCTTCAAAAGAAATAGGAGCGGCGTGTAGACTTTTGCTGTAATTGCATGGTACAATATGGGCAAATTAAAATGTATAGGTCATGTGGTGAGGACTATACTTTAGGAGGTAGTGACAATGAAATTTTCAGAATTTTGCGACACAATAGAAAATACAGAACAAGAGCAGCAATTTTTACAATTCTTGAAAGAAGATGCTGATTTCAACGAAGTGAAAGAAAACTTGGAAAAAGTGAAGAAAATCCCTGTTTTAGGGAAAATTTGTAAGGCCATGGTGGCGTTAGTGGACTCGGAAAGCATTGCGGAGTTCAGGGAGTCTGAATATTACCCACAGTTTATGGATTGGAATATTACTTTTGACCCTGATGCAAAAAATCTTTCATTAAGCCCGGGCGATGCGCAGAAAAAGAAGGCTGTAAAAATATTCTCTATAGTTGCTGCTGTCATTGCGGTTCTGCTACTGGTTCGGAAATTTCCCCGTCGCAAGAAAAAGGTTTAGAAAGCTTAAAACGTATGCACTAATTAAATACATTCCGTTGAAAGAGAACAGTCTTTACAGTCATTTAAGGGCGTATGGGTTGCCCCAGAGACTTGGTGGGTGGTGCGAACCAAGATTGGCATAAAGTACGATTCCGCTCTGGAGGAAGCTGGTGATGAATCAGCCCGGTACGCCGGTTACAGCGTCAAAAAGCCGTGTAGCATATGATATGCCGCACGGAAAGTTGGGTGGCACCACGGGAGAATTATACTCTCGTCCCTTCGCGGACGGGAGTTTTTTGTTTTTAATGGGGCGCTGCCCCAAACCCTCTCGCAAGCAAAGCTTGCTGGGCCGGGCGGCCCGATGCTTCGCATCGCCGGCTACGCCGGTGTATGCCCCGCCGCTCCGCAGGGAATAAATCCCTGCTGCGCTTCCTTCGGGAAGCGGCGGAGCCGCTTTTGTACAAAAAATTAATATTTTGAAAGGGGCAAAAGCCATGATTAGTATCGCATTCATCCGGGAAAACCCGGAAATTATCAAACAAGCCGCCATTGACAAAGGAATGACGGTAGATATCGGCCGCATTCTTGCATTGGACGCATCTTTGCGGGAGGCCACAGTAAAAATTGACGATCTGCGGGCGGAGCGCAACCGCTTGTCTAAGCGCATTCCAGTATGCAAAAGCGATGCCGAAAAAGAATCCATTGCAGAGCAAGTCAGACTGCTGAAAGCGGAACTAACCACCCATGAAACAACATTTCGTGATACTCGCACAGCGTTTGATAACCTCATGCTGCGCGTTCCTTCTGTGCCCGCACCGGAAGTGCCAATTGGCAAGAGCGAAGACGATAATGTAGAATTGCGAAGGGTAGGGCAGGTACGTGCGTTCGATTTTACTCCCCGCGACCATGTGGAACTGTGCGAACTTCATGATATGCTGGACATACAGCGTGGTGCAAAAGTTGCGGGAAGCCGTTCGTATTATTTGAAGAACGACGCCGTGTTTTTAGAAATGGCGGTAAACAGATTTGTCTTGGACCTTCTTGCGTTTCGTGGTTTTGCACCTATGTCTGTGCCGTTGCTTGTAAAAGAGAAAGCCATGCAAGGCACGGGCTACTTTCCCATAGGCTGCGACCAAGCATACAAACTGCCCGAAGACGATCTGTTTCTGGTCGGCACATCGGAAGTATCGCTGGTAAGCTATCACGAGGACGAAGTGCTGCAATTGTCGCAATTCCCCATAAAATATTCAGGCATTTCTTCATGCTTTAGGCGCGAGGCCGGCACTTACGGCCGGGATACTCGTGGGCTGTACCGTGTTCACCAGTTCCAAAAGGTGGAGCAAGTCGTGTTTTGCGAAGCGGATGACGCAAAAGCCGAAGCCCTGCATTACGAGCTGCTTGCCAATGCCGAAGCCATATTGCAGGCGTTGGAACTGCCGTACCGCGTTGTACTTGCCTGTACCGGCGAAATTGGCATAGGGCAAACAAGAAAGCACGATATTGAAGCCTGGATGCCCGGCCGTGGGGCTTATTGCGAAACGCATTCATGCTCGACGTTGAATGACTTCCAGGCGCGGCGGCTGGGGATACGATATCGTGATGCAAGCGGTGATATGCGATATGCATTTACGCTTAACTGTACGGGATTTGCCTCTCCGCGGACACTGATTCCGCTGTTGGAAAACCACCAAAACGCCGACGGCAGTATTTCTATTCCAAAGGTATTACAGCCGTATATGGGGGGGCGTGAAAAAATTACCGCAAGTAAATGACAAAATGGCATGGGTGCTTGAAATGCTCCCATGCCATTTTATCGTAGATTTTGCTTGGCCAATATGATACACTGGTGACAATTTTCGTCATGGCAGGAGGGTATTGTTATATGTTAACTGCCGCTAGCTGGTTCCTGTGGTTTATTGCATACAGTTTTGCGGGCTGGGCATATGAAACCGCCCTGTTTACAATTGTGCTTTCGCATTGGACAAACCGTGGCTTTTTACATGCGCCGTTATGCCCGATTTACGGAACGGCGGCCATGGCGGCCATTGCAATTTTGTACGGGCGTGTAAAAAATATAGCCCTTCTTTTTTTAGCAGGGGCATTTTTGGCAACCGTTTTGGAATACATAACATCTGTTGTGCTTGAATTATTATTTGACGCAAGATGGTGGGATTATTCAAGCCGCAGTTTTAACATACATGGGCGTGTTTGCCTTTTGGGCGCGGTTATTTTTGGCACAATGGTGGTGGTGCTTGTCAGGTTCATACATCCGCAAGTGGAAAAACTGACCGCGCGGATACCCGGCAAAGCAAAAGTTATACTGGCAATTGGTATTGCGGGTGGTATTGTTCTTGATTTTATCATGACTGCGTCAAATCTTCGGTAAAAACGGCATAGCCGTTTCAGACTGTAGACAAACCCGCAAAACAACGGACGCGCACTGCGCGCCCCTACGCGTAAATGGCGAAATTACGGTATTTTGTAGGGGCGGCCATTGGCCGTCCGAGGTTGAAATCGTACTTTGTCTTCACTCAGAAGCGGCATAGCCGTTTTTAATTTTCTAGGAAATAATCAATCGTTCTACATACCATGTCCTTCTCATACACTTATATGACGGGAGGGACAACCATGGGCATTTTTCAAATAATAGCCGTTGGGATACTGGCGGCGGTCATTGGCATAACCATAAAAAAGCAAAGCCCGGAAATTGCGCTTCTGATTACAATTACGGCCAGTGTGTTGATTTTTTTAATGGTTTTGCCCATGCTCACGGAAGCCGTGCATATCGTCACCTACTTAGGCGAACTCGCAGATGGACAAGCCGCCTACGTTGGCCTTGCACTGCGGGTTATTGGTGTTGCGTACATGGTTGAACTTGGTGCATCTGTATGTAATGATGCCGGTGAAACGGCTATTGCCGCAAAAATAGATCTTGCGGGGCGGGTTATTATTCTGGTTATGGCGATGCCAATTATAATAGATATTCTGCGCATTATCACAGGGCTATTGCCATGAACACCGATGATATTCTTAATATGCCGACAAATACGACCGGAACCGATGCCATTTTTGTTATGCCGGCCAGCACGTCAACCACGGATGATATATTAAATGCAATCCGGCTGGACAATTACGATATTGGCCTATTGGACATGCCTAACATGCCGCGTTTTATGGACTTGGTACGTGACGCGTTGTCCGGGCAGTTAGATTTATCGCCAACGGGGCTGTTGAACTCCTTTGCGGGCGTGATTTTTGCAGAGTTTATGGCCAATGGGCAGCTTATCCGCCAACTCATGGTGGTTGCCATACTTGGTGCGCTGATGAGCGTGCTGACAGAAGCGTTTACCCACAAATCCGTGGGGAAAATGGGTTTTTACGTAACGTTTTTATTGACCGCCGCACTAGCTGTTTCTTCCTATTATATAGCAGTGGGTGTGCTTACACGCTTGACATCCACCATAAGCGGCATAATGCAAGCCGCCGTGCCTGTAATGATTGGGTTAATGACCATGGGAGGGAATTTTTTAGGTGCGGCAGGGTTTAATACATTGTTATTTTTTGCGTTACAGTTTTTAGGCTGGTTTATTACCGGTATGTTTGTGCCGCTTATTTTGGCGGCGACGGCTCTGGATATTGCAAGTAAACTTTCTGCGGATGGTGCAAAGCTGGACATGCTGGCAAATTTGACATGCAAAATAGCGGATTGGTCGTTAAAGGGTATGCTTGCGTTGTTTGCGTTTTTGCTCACATTGCAACGCATTACGGTGCCAATTGTAAGCAATGTGGCACTGCGTACGTCCCGTAACGTTATTGGTGCGGTACCTGTTGTGGGCAACGCGTTTACCGCTGCTATGGATACGGTGGTTGGTTTTAGCCGGGCGGCACGAAGTGGTGTGATGGTAGCGCTGGTATTGGTTTTGTGTGCGGCTATTGTGGGGCCGCTTATAAAAATTGCGGCGTTATCGTTTATATATAAAGTGGTTGCGGCGTTTTTGCAGCCTGTTGCGGATAAACGTTTGGTTGCGCTGATGGATAGTATTGGTAAGCATTTGAATATGCTGTTTTTTGCGGCTGCGTTTATTGGGGTGTTGTGTGTTTATACGGTGGTTATATTGTTGAGTTTTTAGGGGGAATGAGCTTGATGGTTAGGTTTGAAAAAATGCCTGACGTCAGGTAGGAATTTTGGATAATGGATTTTTGCAAAAATGGAAACCCGAGGGGGCGCCTGCCCCCTGCGACCCCCGTGGGGGTTCCACCCCTCAACCCCGCAAGGGGGGAACCCCCTTGACCCCCAAAGGTGGTGGGCTAGTTGGGGGGCATTTAATGACGTGACGAGCTTAACGCGATAACTTGAAGTGTCCAACATAGCCAGATGGCTATCCAAAATATATCAAAAGCTCAGGACCTATCCGCTATGCGTACATTTTAATTTTGTACGCAGCCTGAAGCACCCTCAACTACCCAATCAATTCTTCGTTAGCGGCCTACCAACCCATACTATTGTGAAAATTCACGCGTAAACCTCCATCACGTCAAGCACGCCTTGCACTAGCCCCCCACCTTTGGGGGTCTTGGGGGTACCCCCCAAGTGGGGTTGAGGGGCAAAGCCCCCACGGGGGTCGCAGGGGGCAGGCGCCCCCTCGGTTTGAACCTTTGTAAGCATACCTGCTAGCAGGTATAGTCCCTTGCAAAAAAAACACATAGCGTCATGTATTTTTCTTCTTCACCAGACCGGATATGCCTAGTGCCAGGTATATTTTGAAAGGAAAGACTCCCACATGCCCGCATTTTTCATCTACTTACGGAATATAACATATTATCTCATGTTTGCAGCCGTTGTAGGAATGCTTGCACCGGCAGGTAAGTATAAAAAATTCGTGTCACTGGTGATGGGTTTTATTCTGCTAAGCATGATGATTACACCATTGGCACGGTTTGGCAGCGAGCTCCCCATAACAGATTGGTTTCATGGCTTGGCGCACAGCGAATCACTAAACGAAGACTTCGAATCATCCTACGCAAACTGGCGAAACACATATCTACGCAGTGCGTTTGAGGCGCAACTCACCATGCAGCTTACGAATCTTCTGTCGCAAAACGGGTTTACGGTATACGACACAAGCTTTACATTCCCCGACGATTTTTCGCACTTAACCGGCGTACATGTCACCGTAAGCCGGGAAGAAACGCCACAGCGGGTGCCATTCATCCGTATCCAGCCCGTGCAAATTGGCGAACCGGAGCAGGCCGAAACCTGCCCAACATCCGCCATGGCAAAAAATTTAATTTCACAATTCTATAATTTGCCCGTGCAACATATATATGTAACAGTGAGGTGAACCACCGATGAAATTTCTGCGTAAACTGGCAGTAGAAAACAAAAAACTCGCATTTTACTTGGTGGCACTGGTTGCACTGGGGGTGTTTGCCCTCATGCTGGGGCGGAATATTCCAGCCCCGGCAGATATCATAGATTACGTGACAGAAAAGCCGCCGGCTGCCACACAACCTACCTACCATGTAACCACAACCTTTGAGCAAGAACGCGCATTGGAAGCCAGATTGGAAGCATTTTTCTCGCTGGTGGAAGGCGCAGGCAAAGTGCGTGTGATGATAAGCCCGCTAACAGGGCGCGAAACCATTTTTGCCGTTGACGTAAACAAAAGTGAGTCGTCTTCCACAGAGCAGGACGCACAAGGCGGCACAAGGGAAACGCGCCAGTACCAAAGCCAAGAAAAGACGGTAATGATAACCGACCGCCAAGGCACAAGCAACCCGCTGGTTCTGCGGGAAGTAGAGCCGCAAATCCGGGGCATTGTTATTATTGCCGAGGGGGGAAACAGCCCGGTTGTTAGAGACGCACTGACAAGAGCGGCCAGAGCCGTGCTGGGGCTGGACGCCCATATGATTCAGGTTTTGACGGGGAATTTCTAGCTTTCGGGCGGCAGGTTGCCGCCCCTACGAAACAAATTCCTTGTAGGGGCGGCAACCTGCCGCCCGAAATTTTATTCAGAAAGGGAGATTTTCCATGTTCGTACTCAAACGAAACCAGGTGATAATCACCGCCCTAGTATTAATGATAGCCGTTGCAGGCTATCTGAGCTGGTCCGACAGCCGTACAGAAACAGCCATAGGCTACCATTTAACCGAAAGCGGTGATATTGCCGCATTAATCCCAGAACATTCTACGCTTATCAGTCTTTTCCCGGACAATGACAACGGGCTGGGAGACGATTGGTTCAATACGCACAACCCGGCTATAGCCGTTTCCGGCGACGACTACTTCCAGTGGCCGGCTTTAACGGATGTAGACCTCAATGAAATACTCGCCGCCCCTGTACATGACACCATTCCCACAGAAGCCGGCGAAGCCATTTTTGTAAACACAAACAGCAGCTCGTCATTTTTTGTGCAAGCGCGCTTAAACCGCGAACAATCCCGCAGCAGCGAACGCTCAATTCTAAACGACCTCATTAATAACAGCAACGTAGAAGTAGAGCAGCGCGCCAAAGCCGCCGACGCCATGCTGGAAATTCAACGCCGTATAGAGCGTGAAACCGCCGCCGAAGCGTTGATAGAATCAAAGGGCTTTTCGGAAGCATATGTACGCATATCCGACAACGGCGTAGATGTTATCGTTTGCCGAGACAGCCTAACCGATGCGGAATTGGCGCAAATCATGGATATCATCAAACGGAAAACAGGCATGAGCGAAACACAAATTCACATTAGTCCCATGCGCAGGTAAAAAAGGTGGCAGTCAATTCGAATGGCTGCCTTCTTTTTTTGCCGGATTTATTAGTAGCATGTTATGTTGTCTATATGCGAATTGTTATGTATAATTGATGTTGTAAAACAAACTAACGTATGCGCCGCGTACTACAAAAGAGGTCATTATGTTACCATTTTTGAATAATTTCAGCCTGCAACTGTTTTTACTGAGGCTGCCTGCGCTTATTATTGCGTTAACTTTTCATGAATTTTTTCATGGGTTTGCCGCATACCTTTTAGGCGATAGAACCGCCAAACGGGATGGGCGTTTGTCCTTTAACCCGCTAAAACACATCGACCCGATAGGCATGATATTGATACTGGTAGTTGGGTTTGGCTGGGCAAAGCCGGTTATGGTTAACCCGTACAATTTAAAAAACCCAAAGCAGGATATGGCGATTATTGCTATTGCAGGGCCGCTTTCTAATTTTATTATGGCGTTTGTTGTCTCATTGATTCATGTTGTTTTTTGGATAACCATTGGCAGATATGGCGGTGTTGGAGCAGACAACATTTCACTTTTTCTTGAAGTGCTGGCTTTGATAAACATTGTACTGGGCGTATTTAACATGATACCCATTCCACCGCTTGACGGGTCTAAGCTTTTTGGAGCGATACTGCCGGATCATTTGTATTTCAGATACATTGGTTTCCGGCACGGGTTTATATTATTGATTGTACTGATTATGTCGGGTGCAACAACAGCAATTATAGGGCCTTTTATCGGGACTATTCACAATGCCTTTTATAATGTGGCGATGCGAATTTTTTCGTTTTTGATGTAGAAAAAATTTTTGGAGCATAAGAAAAAGGTTGATGAAGGTTTGAATGATACGAACCTTCGTCAACCTTTTTCTTTTATATGCTTTACATTACACCGTACCCGGCAATAACCTCGACTGCATTGGCGCCGGGCGTTCCGGCTTAGACGTGATATCAACTTGCGCTTTTGCGGCGCTGGAGCGTGCAAAGGCAGTCATAACTTCCAGCACATGGAATGTCAAATCCACCCCGGCGCGTGGCTTTGCTTTTGTTTCAATGGCTTTCGCCATATCGGCAACGCCCAGGCCGCGGCTGTTTTCCGGATAGTCAAATGTCAGCGGCATTTCCATGAATTGGCCTTGCTCTGGCCTGTACAAGCGAACGGGGCCGCCAAATGTATTCGGGTCCGGCACGGATAGTGTGCCTTCTGTGCCATAAATTTCGATAATAGGCAGGTTGTGCGCAAACACGTCAAATGACTGGATAATGGTGCCCACCGCGCCGTTTACGAAAGACATTTGTCCGGCAATATGTGTATCGACTTCTACGTCTACAATTTTGCCAAAGTGTGGCTGGCTTGTAATGCGGCGCGTTTCGAAAGATTTTTTTGCTACGCCGCTTACATGCTCTACCGCGCCCATCAGGTTAACCAGCGCGGTGATATAATATGGCCCCATGTCCATCATAGGCCCGCCGCCAAATTGATAGTAAAATTCCGGGTCAGGATGCCAGGTTTCATGTCCGCGGCACACCATAAACGCGGTTGCCGCTACTGGGCGGCCAATGTAGCCGTCGTCAATGAGTTTGCGGCAAGTTTGTATGCCTGCCCCAAGGAATGTATCCGGCGCACCGCCAAGTAAAACGCCTTTCTTTTCGGCGGCTTCGCGGGTTTTTATGCCTTCTTCCAGTGTTGCGCCAAGTGGCTTTTCCGCATAAACATGCTTGCCGGCTGCAATGGCTGCCATATTCACTTCAAAGTGCTCGTACGGGCGGGTTAGGTTTAGCACAATGTCTACGTTATCGTCCGCAAACAGTTCATGCATGTCTTTGTATTTTTTGGGGATGTTGTATTCTTTTACTGCGTTTTCGGCGCGTTCGTCGATTAGGTCGCACACGCCGATGATTTCTGTGTTTGCAAACATTTTTGATAGATTTGTTAGGTATATGCCGGATATTGCGCCGCATCCGACTATGCCGATTTTTGTTTTTTTCATGGTGGCTCCTCCAATTTTGTGGAAATTGAAATTTGTATGTGCGCCTGCATGCAGGCGTTTTATTATGAGTGGGTATACCTGCTAGCAGGTATAGGTTTTACGTAAAAGACCTGACGTTAGGTCTTTTTTAACAAAATAGCAAATCAAGGGGGCGCCTGCCCCCTGCGACCCCCGTGGGGGCGTTGCCCCTCAACCCCACCAGGGGAAACCCCTGGACCCCAAAGGTGGTGGGCTAGTGCGGAGCGTAGTTGACGTGAAGGGGGTTTACGCGTGAATTTTTGCAATAGTATGGGTTGGTGGTCTGCTAGCGAAAAATTGATTGGGTAGTTGGGGTTGCTTTAGGCTACGTGAAAAATTAAAATACACGCGTGGCGGATAGGACCTGAACTTTTGATATATTTTGGATAGCCGTCCGGCTATGCGCGACACTTCAAGTTCTCGCGTTAAGCTTGTCACGTCACAAAACGCCTCTTACTAGCCCTCCACCTTTGGGGTCAAGGGGTTTCCCCTTGCGGGGTTGAGGGGTGGAACCCCCACGGGGGTCGCAGGGGCAGGCGCCCCCTCGGATTTCCAATTTTGTAAAAAATTCATTATATAAAATTGCGCCTGCTATCAGACGTTTTCTTAACACTCCGGGACCTGGTACCAGGTTTTTTTTAATACATCTTCGCAGTATTCTCAAACCGCTCCGTCGTCAATCCATTCTTCTTCGTAAACGCTTTCCCTTCCGCCGCCCACAGCATCCCGCGGCGCATAATTTCCTGCGCATTCGGCGAATTATCAAAAACATCATCGTGGTGCCCCAGCGAATTATAAAACACACGCCCAAGCCCCCACATTTTTGTCCATGCAACCGGCATATCTACATGCTTGTTGGAAATATGATAATACGGCACATCCGGATGCGGGAAGCGTGTTGTCGCCAAAACCTCTATGGCCGGGTCTATGTGTAAGTAATAATGCTCGCTGCATACCGGGAAGTCGGCAAGCCCTTCGGTTATTGGGCTGGAGTTGGATGAAATATTTACCATGTAATTTACGCCATCGCCGCCCGGGTGGCTTACCCATTGCCCGCCGGTGATAAACTGCCATTGCGTATCGCCGCGGAAAGAATCGCACATTCCACCGTGGCAGCCTGCCAAGCCTACGCCATTGGCTACCGCTTTGGCCACATTTTCCGTGTACTGCCCATCAATTTGCCCCATTGTCCAGCACGCCACCAACAGGTCTAACTCCATAAGTGCGTCAACATCCTTTAGGCAGTCCAAATTGTCGGAAATAGTTGCGCTAAAGCCTTCCTTTTCTAAAATTCCCGCAAAACGCTTCGATACCAGAATAGGCTCATGCCCATCCCAGCCACCTTGAAAAATCAGTGCTTTTTTCATAACTTACTTGCCTCCTCATTCATTTGAAGTGGCTATACTTTACCATACTACTGTAACATTGTCATAGGAATATTTCAGACAAATGTGTTAGATATTCGTATCTTGCTATGTTACAATCACATAAATGAAACCAATTTACTATTTTTTAAGGTTTAAGACTTTTTTAAGGCTCTGCTAAGACTTAAGAAAGATTCTTGCGTTAAGATAACACCATCAAAGCACAACCACTATAGACATTTTTATAAATAAAAGAAGGAGAGATACTCATGTCAACAATACCCTTAACCAAGCTGGAATTTATATCCCAACTTGAAAGCAAGCTTATGGTGCTGCCGGAAAACGAACGGCAAAGCGCACTGGACTACTACGAAAATTTCATCAGTAATGCCGAAGACGAAAGCGCAACCATTGCAGGCCTTGGCGCACCCGGCGAAGTGGCGGCAGACATACTTGCCAGCTATGTAAAACGGGAAAGCCAAGCCGCACCGGTTCCCAATTCACCACACCACGCAAGCGGTACCAGTCACGCCTCACACTCCACCATGGAAGCCATGCCTATACATCCGACAAAAGAGCGTTCACGTAATTGGTGGCTAATAATCATTCTAGGCATATTTGCCGCACCGATACTCATTGGTCTTGTTGCCGGCTTAGGCGGCGGGCTTATCGGGATTATTGCAGCACTGTTCTCGGTTGTTTTTGCATTTGCCGTAAGCGGCGTAACATTTGTGGCAACAGGCGCCGCAAGTTTAGTACTATCCGTGTTTATATTATTTCAAGATGCCGGGTTTGGGCTGCTTTCCGCCGGAATAGGGCTAATACTTATAGGCTGCGGGATATTGCTTGTTAAACTCACCATTTCAATTGCTAAATGGGTTATTGTAGGTATAAAAAGTATTGTAAGGAGGCTACAAAATGGACGAATTAAGACAGCATGATAACAATGGAACTATAGCAAGTACATGGGATGAAAGCCCAATTTACAAACCACGCAAACCGTGGGGCAGAATTGCAGTATTTCTAATCATCATTGGCGTTATTTTATTTGCAGCGGGCTGGGCTTCCGGCTCACGCGGCGGGCGTGTGTATTTCGAAAACGGCTTACGCGTGGTGTCCTTCCCGCTTGAAGCACACGAGCCGGCCATAAATGCCGTAGACTTAAACTTTAGCAGCAACATTCACAGCGTAATCGTTAATGCAACTTCTTGCGCTATCCGTATTATACCTACATCAGATGCCACGCCGCGGGTTACCGCTTCAGATGACAGAAGACTTACCATAAACGAAAGAAACGGCCGGCTGTATGTAGACTCCAGAGCGGCAGGGACTACCATTGCTAATGGTGTAAACGTGCGCTGGAACAGAGTAGGCATTATGAATATGGGGACCTTAGGGGTTTCATGGAACCGCGTAAACAACACTTCCTTTATGGATTTTAACTTCGACTTTTCCAATTTCTCGTTTACAAACCTTAGCAACACAATACGTGTTTATGTACCAAGTACAGTAGCGGCTGTCGAAGCCAGAAGCACATCCGGTAGTGTCCGCATGGAAGGCGTCAGCACCACGCAGCTAAACCTGCGCTCCACCAGCGGCAGTGTTGGGCTTGAAGGCGGAACCCATGAAAATACTCACTTGCAAAGCACCTCCGGTTCTGTACGTGCCAATGCATACTTTGCGGGCGATATCTACGCACGGTCAACCAGCGGCGGCGTGAATGTTCAAGATAGCAGCACATCACACCGCAACACAAACAGCATACAATTGCGCTCCACTTCCGGCAGTGTTAGATTTGAAACACGCGCACCTGTTAGCGATTTTAGATACGACCTTTCCGTCACATCAGGTTCTATGCGCATAGATGGCGCTCGTTTAGACGGGCGCCGGGCAAGCGGAGGCAGCGGAAATGTACCAATTACTGCCAGAAGCACCAGTGGCAGCGTTCACCTAGATTTTTCCAGGTAAAAAACCTCTGAAAACCTCTTGAAAAAGAGGTTTTTTCTTTGACGTAACCCAACTTGTGGTTTATACTTTTAAGCAGTGGTTTTGCCCTGCGCTACGCGCGCCCCCGCAGCGCAGCTTGGGGCAGCGCCCCATTTAGATAAAGGCTGGGGATTTCGTGAAAAAAAGAATAATTTTACTCTTTGTAACGCTCTCGCTCGTGCTTTTTGGATTTACAGCATGTGACGAAATGGTAATAGACGCACTGGCAGAAGATATGTCGTTAGCTGCCGGTAGTTTTTCAGTTCCCCAAACCCCGGAAGCTTATGCCATATATATAGCGGAAGAATTTGAAGAAGAACCGGAAGCCGAGCATTACATACCATTTTTCTACATTCCAGTTCCACCTATGCCGGAACCTCCTACAGAGCCGCCGACGGAACCTTCACCTCCTCCGCCACGTTATAAGATAGCCTTAACTTTTGACGACGGCCCGTCTCAATTTACAGACTATATTTTGGACATTCTGGAACAGTACGACGCAAGGGCAACTTTTTTTGTACTGGGTAACCGCGTACATTCCGGGGCAGATATAATCCGTCGTACGGTGGAACTGGGCAACGAAGTAGCCGGCCATTCTTGGAACCACCGGAATTTTGCAGGGCTTAGCGCAGATGCTATACGGGCGCAAATGAAGGATACCAGCGCGGCAATAGAATATGTATTGGGCGAACCGCCGCCGCCGTTTTTCCGCCCGCCATATGGCATTGTAACCTCCAGAGTACGGCGCGTGGCGGAAGAACTTGAATATTCAATAATAAACTGGTCTATAGACCCAAAGGACTGGCAAAACAGAGACGCGGATACTATTTATAGGCTGGTCATGGAAAATGCAGTAGACGGCGGTATAGTGCTTTTGCACGATATCCGCATATATACAAAGGAAGCAGTGGAGCGCATAGTACCCGGCCTTATTGAAAAAGGCTTTCAGTTGGTTACCGTTTCCGAATTGCTGGAATATCTTTACTACGATTTGGAGCCGGGCAGCGTGTACAATGGACGTAGGCGGTAAGATTGCCCTGCCGACAAAATAACTCCTGTGTTGACACTTTTTTAGAAAACAATTACAATTGTTGAGAATACCAACCTTTGCGTGTGCCATTTTGGGCACATGACTTTACAAGGGGGAAAGCAAATTGAAAAAGACATATGATTCAGACGACAGAACATTAACCGATCAGCCGTCAGAAGAAAATGAAGTATTACTATCTCCGATAGGACGATTAATGAGCGACGATACCACAACAGATGAGGAACAAAATGCATATGTAAGCGGTTTTGAACGCAGCCAGCCGGATAGTTATCCGGAACCTGCTTCCGCCCCTGCCGAGCGCCGCCGCCCCAAACGCGAACGTCCGGCACCGCCTATCGACGCACTGCCGGATGAAGACTTTTTTGAAGTAGGAATCCGCGAGGCACGCGCAGGCAGAGAACGGGACAGAGAGCGCCGCAGGCAACCGAACCCGGACCCAAGGCCCGCGGTACGCGCCACGGTTCCAACACCTAAAAGAATGGCCGCTCCCCCCCCTCGTCATGGCGATGAAGAAGTTTATCCACCGGATTCGCCGCCGGAAGATATATATGATACATTCCGCCAACGCTACAACCCCCGCGATTTAATATCAGCCGGGCGCGGAGGCCGCCCTGTACGCAGAGGCGCTTCCCCACGTGACGGAGCCCCTAGTGGCGGCAGAAGTTTAGACAACAACAATGATAGTGGCGATACGCCCAATGTGATGCGCATAGCGGCTGTTGCCGGTATATTCGTTCTGCTACTGGTTTTGGTGATTATGACAGTCAACCGAAACAGCATAAACCGCCGCTACAACGAAGCGCAGGAAAGAATTGCGGGTATGGAAACGGCATATGCCAGAACCAATAGCTTAGAGCGCGAAGTGGATTCGTTGGAGGTTCAGCGCACAACACTGCAAAACCGTGTTACTTATTTAGAGGCGCAACTGGAACAGCAGAACAACCCCGGTACACAAGAAGGTACCACACAACCGGGTGCGGACACAGATGGTTCCGACCAAGATGAATCCCCTCCGGGCCAAGGCAACCTGCCCACAACGCATGTTATTCAACCCGGGCAGAGCCTAACAGGTATTGCCATATTGCACTATGGCCGTGGTACAGCTACGGAAAATCACTTGCGTGCAGAGCACATTGCAAGATACAACAACATCCCAAACCTAGAAGCTATACAGGCCGGGCAAACCATAACAGTACCGCCACTACCATAAGTAGATATGTAACATAAAAGGAAGGGCATCAAGGTTTTCACCTTGGTGCCCTTCCTTATTGCTTAGCAGGATTACCATGTAATAACAGCAGCCCTGTTTGCGCTATCCCATTCTACGGTTTTGTTTAATGCGTATAATATAAAGCGCAGTGGTACAAATGCACGGTCATTTACAAGCATTGGCATACCCATACCATCCGGCAACGGTGCATTCACAGGGAGTGTTAACGTACCTGTAGGAAGATGAAGCATTGCAGAACGTGCATTACTGTCCCATTCTACATTTGCGCCTGTAGCTTCTACCAATGTGCGTAGCGGAACCATCATACGGTCGGACGTCGGGTCGATAAACGGCGCACCAACACCTATACGCGATTGCGCATTGAGCAAGTACTCTATTCTGCCAACTGTAAAAATTAGCTTATTCATAGATGCAGGTGGTGGAGGCAGTACTAGAAGCGGAGGGGCGTCCGTTGATTCGTCTTGAGCATCGTCGGCTTCTCCGTATTCTACATAGGCCACGTACTCATACGCTTGCCCCGGAGGCTCTTGTGATGGCTGCCACCTTACCAATGGAAGGAATGGTGATGAAGATGTCGGTTCTGACACTTCCGGCGTTGGCGGCAACGGAAGCGGTGGGTCTGGAGGTAGCTGTGGTGGTGGAGGCCCTGCTATCACCGCGCTTACAGCTATCGTAAACGTTAATTCAAAATCGCCATAATTAATTATAAGCATAAGGTTTGCGTTTGGTACGGAACTATCAAAGCCACTTACCATAGCCGCAGTTACCGGGACCCGCCTGTAGGTGCCGTTGTCATACGTTACTACAACATACAAGCCGGTTAGGTCAAGAGCATCGCCTACATAGTAGATTGTTCTTGCTTCTACATAATCCAATGTCACAGATTCGATTTCTGCCGCTCTTTCTATAACAGATATTGTGAAAGTGAGGCTATGCTGACCATAAATGATTGTAAGCACAAGATTTTCATTTGGCACAGAACTATTAAAACCACTGACCATATCTATGGTCACCGGAACACGCCTGTCTGTGCCATCACCATAAGTTATTACGATATATAAGCCACTTAGGTCAAGGGTATCATCTATATAATACTCGACTCTTGCATCTGCATAATCAAGTGCAGCAGATTCGGTTACCAGATTATTTATGGCATTGGTTATTACTGCCGCGGCAGCATCAACCCGGTACTGCAACACTACGCTTAAATTACGGGGAAGCGCGTTAGCGGCATTCACCGCAGCTATAAGAATAGCCCACGTAGCAGACGTATAGTTGTATGAAGAAAGTGCATTGGCTACGGCAAGTGTGGCGTCCAGTTCAGTGTAGTTGGCCAATTCGTCTATACTAACATTTGGCCTTGGCCCGTTCCATACGGCTACGTAGTCGATAATCATTTCTCCGTAAAGGTCGCGTGGGAAGTTGAAGTTGGCCCCAACTTCGTTTAGTGCCCACAAAGCAGTTTCTGCAGAAAGTTTAATATAATTAGGGTTTTGGTTTACTTGATGTGTCAATGCGTTTGTATGCTGTGCAGCAGTGGTCCAAGGACTTAAGCCAAGCCCACTCTGCGCCCGGCTAAGGCTACCAAATTCAACGCCATTAATAAAAAACCTATAATCTGTTGGTGACCATTCAACAGAAAATATATGATAATTGCCATCATATACATTTACCCAATTAGGGTCTGCACTAGGAACACGTTGAGAAAAGGTTCTTGAACTACTGCCATAAACATATCCACCCCAATGAACGGCAGCATTAAATACACCCGTATGGTTGCCTATCGATTCAAAAATATCAATTTCAGCCCCACTTCTACCGGTAGCGGCAGGTAGAGCGGCTTCAAAGGTTAGGTTACGGTTCATAAGCCAGAAGGCGCCCCATGTACCTCGCTTGTTGTGCTGATACTGGGCCGGGAACCTGATACGGGCCTCATAATAGCCAAATGCGTGTTCAAAGGTTGCTTCAAGCCAGTTGGATGTTAAGGTACGCACAGCACCGGCCTCAACAAAATTATATTGAGCACGTGGCATATGGGCTGCGTCAAACGGAGGCCATTGTGCCCACCAACTTGGCATATGGTGTTGAAATTCTTCTTGAATAGTAGTTCGTCCACCTGTAGGAGTAGCCAATTGATAAGCAAGCACCATTTGGTGGTCTCTAATAAAGGACATCTCGTCCCTCCATATAGACATGTTTTGACGGAATAAGTTGTGAGGCGCCCTGTCCCAAACTGTAGTAAGGCCAAATTGGTTAGTAGAACCAGAGAAATCGTCGAAGAAAACAAGGCGTGCTTCTTCTATTATAGAGCCCGTTGGTTCAAAGGTCACTGTAACATGAAGATTATCTCCAACAGTATGAGAGCTAACAGATGTAACACCTTCTGTTGGCAGACCAACTACTTGGTAATGAGTGGCACCAATTTCATAGAAACTGGCGGGCACATTTGCACCTACTACGTTTTGCCACATGTTAGCGCCCGGGTATAGGGTGTGCCAATCCGGCACCCAAACAGAGGTTGCAGGCTCCATTATAATTTCTACGCTATATACCGTATCAGGTTGAAAATAAGACGTAACTGCCGGAGACCATACTAGCGTTAAGTAGTAACCAAAGCTGTGTTCATCAATAGCCGGGTCGGTTCCGCCCGGGCGTATAGACCACCGGTACAAGCTGGTTGGGAAATGGCCTGCTACCGGCGTAACAATAGGCCTTACTCCAAACTCAAGGTGTGAAAACTCTGATTCAAGCTGCGCAATTTCAGCCGCGAGGTATTCATATGGAGGTAAATTTTCGTAATCTGCATCAGTATCGTATTCCGGTGCGGCTTTGTAGGCGGGATATTCGTCGCCCTCGTCTTCCGGCACAGCTTCGCAGGCAGGATATTCATACTCTTCGCTTGCATTGCCTTCATCAGGTGGAACTTGATAAAGGTATTGATAGTCGTAACTTTCGGCTAGTTCCGCATTAAGCGGCATTGGCGGCACCATGCTCAACACCAGAGCAAATGCCAAAAACAACACGAGCAGCCTCGTACTGCGCTTGCACTTTTGCATTTTGTTTCCTCCTTAGGTTGTATTATTGTGAGTATAGCCATAAAAAATTTTATTTGTCCGGCTATGCTAGTTAATACTTACAAGCATTTAGCGAGTAAGTATTTGTGCATTGTATATCATGTGAAAATGTCATTGTCAAGAATTTTTTTCATGTGATTATTGCTGCAATTAAAAAAACACCGCTATTGCGAAATAATACACAATGGCGGTGTTTTTTCTATTACTATTGGTTGCCACATACCCTGAAATTAAAAGTCAAACTGCTCCGGTACGGAAGCATATATTTCCATAAACTCGTCGCCGGTCATAGTTTCTTTTGTAAATAGGAACTCTGCAATTTCCCGCATTTTTTCTTTATTGTTTTCCAGCAAGGTAACGGCTTTACTGTAGCATTCATCTAAGATTTTGCGCACTTCTTCATCTAATTCTGCGCCTGTGCGCTCGGATACATTCATAACAGAACGCCCATCCAAGTAGCGGTTTTGCAGGCTTTCCAGCCCCATCATACCAAATTTTTCGCTCATGCCATACATGCTTACCATAGAACGTGCCATGCGGGTTGCTTTTTCGATATCATTTGACGCGCCCGTTGTTTGTACGTTAAATTCCACTTCTTCGGCGGCACGCCCAGCCAGGCACACCACTATTTCGGTCAAAAGTTCATCCTTGGTTTGAATAAAGCGTTCCTCGTCCGGGGCGGCAAGTACATATCCCAGCGAGCCTTTTGTGCGCGGTATAATTGTAATTTTCTCAACAGGCTTTTTGTCCTCTTGCACCGCACGTGCTAAGGCATGGCCCACTTCGTGGAAAGCAACAATGCGCTTTTCCTTTTCGGTCATTATGCGGTCTTTTTTCTCTTTTCCCGCGATTACAACCTCCACGGCTTCCAGCAAATCCTCTTGATGCACCTCGTTGCGCTTCATACGCACGGCGTGCAGTGCGGCTTCGTTAATCATATTCGCCAGGTCTGCCCCTGCGCCGCCCGGGGTTATTTTGGCGATGCGCATCAGGTCAACGGTTGGGCTCATTTTCACTTTTTTTGCATGTACTTTTAATATGTCAAAACGGCCTTTAAGGTCGGGGAGTTCCACATTTATGCGGCGGTCGAAACGCCCGGGGCGAAGCAGTGCTTTGTCGAGCGTCTCCGGGCGGTTGGTTGCGCCAAGAATGACTACGCCCTTAGACGACTCGAATCCGTCCATTTCCGCCAAAAGCTGATTCAGTGTCTGCTCGCGCTCGTCGTTGGAATTCATTTGGTTGTCGCGGCTTTTACCAATTGCGTCAATTTCGTCTATAAAAATAATACATGGGGAATTTGCCGCCGCTTGCTTAAACAAGTCGCGCACGCGGGACGCACCCACACCCACAAACATTTCAACAAAATCTGAACCGGACAGCGAAAAGAATGCCACGTTCGCTTCACCGGCAACGGCCTTGGCCAGTAAAGTTTTACCCGTACCCGGCGGGCCAACAAGCAGTGCGCCCTTTGGCTGTACCGCGCCTATCGCCGTATATTTATCCGGGTTGTGCAAAAAGTCCACAATTTCCATCATGCTTTCTTTTGCTTCTTCCTGCCCGGCCACATCTGCAAAGGTCACGCCTGTTTTCTTTTCCATATACACTTTGGCATTGCTTTGCCCAAAGGACATAAAACCGCCCTTGCCGCCGCCCATCATGCCGCCCATGAAACGCCGCATGATGAACATGAGTATGACTATAAACAGAATAATCATGCCAAAGTTAAGCACTGTGTTCAAAATCCAGTTGTTGTTTACCATAATAGATGCAAACTCTACGCCGTGATATTCCAGCCTTGCAATCAGTTCCGGGTCGGGCATTCGTCCTGTGTAAACGGTTCTGGCTTGAATGGCACGCTGCTCCCGCATTTGTGCGTTTGAGCCTGCTATCGCATTGATAAGATTATTATTAATGGCAGGGGCGGCTTCGTCGTCGGAAGGGTAATCTGTTGCAGCTTCGGTTTCGTAATATTCGGCGCCTTCCGGCGTTAGCGTTACTCTTAGCCTGTCCGAGCGTACCTCGACACGTTCTACTCTGCCGGCTTCTAGATACTCTATAAATTCGTTATAGTCAATTTCCCGGGTGGTATCTCCGCCAAGATTGCCTATAAACATATAGCCAAGCACGAGTATGGAGATAATCAGGAGAATTGTCATCATGCCGCCTGGCGGCCTTATCGGTGGCTGGGGGTTGTTTTTGTCGTTTTTGTTGTTTCTGTTATTGTTGTTCAATGCTTCACCTCTGAATGCTAAATCTAGGGGGCGCCTGCCCCCTGCGACCCCCGTGGGGGTTCCACCCCTCAACCCCGCAAGGGGGAAACCCCCTCGACCCCCAAAGGTGGGGGGCTAGTTGGGAGGCGTTTTTTGACGGGACAAGCTTAACGCGAAAACTTGAAGTGTCAAACATAGCCGGATGGCTATCCAAAATATATCAAAAGTTCAGGACCTGTCTGCTATGCGTGTGTTTTAATTTTGCACGTAGCCTAAAGCAACTCCAACCACCCAATCAATTCTTCGCTAGCAGACTGCTCATCCATACTATTGCAAAAATTCACGCGTAAACCTCCGTCACGTCAACTACGCCTCTTAGTAGCCCCCCACCTTCGGGGGTCTTGGGGGTACCCCCCAAGTGGGGTTGAGCCGGCGCGGGAAACGTTCGCTTCACTCACTGCGCCTCGGCAACGCCCCCACAGGGGTCGCAGGGGACAGGCGTCCCCTTGGAATTACAAATTTGCTTAGCTTAATATTACATTAGGAGCAAAAAACGCAGTCTTAAGACTATTGTGTCGCTATTACATGAAAACTATCTTTCAACGCACCGTACAAATTTGTGTAAACCGGATAGCGTTTATCATACAGTGCAGCGGTTTCTTTACATGGGGAATATGTCTCGTTTATAGCAATCAGCTTGCCGCAGGCTTCCTCTACATTTGCAAACGCTCCCGCACCAACCATCGCCAAAATTGCCGCACCAAAGGCCGGGCCTTCTCCGGCTTCTATTTTTTCTACTTTAAGGTTGAGGATATCCGCCGTCATTTGACACCATAGCGGGCTTTTTGCACCGCCGCCAATGATACGCGCAGTGTCTACGTTTGCGCCAAGTTCGCGCACACGCACCAAAATATCACGGAGGCTGAATGTCACGCCTTCCATAACGGCCTGTGTCATATCTGCACGGGTGGTGGTGGCGTTCATGCCAACAAACGCGCCGCGCGCAAATGGGTCATTATGAGGGGTGCGTTCGCCGGAAAGGTACGGCAGGAAGTATACGGGGTTTGTTCCTATTTTATTGATATTCGCCTGCTCGGCTTGGTAATTTTCGGTTTGCAGGACTTCTTCCACCCACCATTTGTTAGAACCCGCTGCGGATAGCGTCACACCCATGAAATGATAACGCCCTGTGGAATGGCAAAATGCGTGGATAGCCGCAGGGCTTTTATCCACAGCAAAATTGTCCGCCGCCACAAACAGCACGCCGGATGTACCCAGGGAAACAGAACACATGCCTTCGGACACGATACCGGAGCCGATCGCGCCCACGGCTTGGTCGCCGCCGCCAATCACCACTTTTGCGGTGGTTGGCAAGCCTGTTTCTTTTGCCGCTTCCGGTGTCACGGTACCAATTGCTTCATATGAATGGTGAAGCGTTGCAAGCTGTTGTCGCTTTACGCCTATGATTTCCAACATTTTATCGGACCAGTCTTGTTTTTTCACGTCCAGCAAAAGCATGCCGGATGCATCTGAATAGTCTGTTGCAAATACGCCGGATAGTTTGTATGCGATGTAATCCTTGGGCAGCATAATTTTTTTGATTTTTGCAAAAATTTCGGGTTCATGTTCTTTTACCCATAAAATTTTGGGTGCGGTAAAGCCCGTAAGCGCTACATTTGCGGCGTTTTCTAATAAAATTTCGCGCCCGATGGTATCATTTAAGTAGTCGCATTGGGCTTGTGTGCGCTGGTCGTTCCATAGTATTGCCCTGCGAAGGACATTGTCATTCTCGTCAAGCGCAACAAGGCCATGCATTTGTCCGCTAAAGCTTACAGCGGCAATATCCCTGCTTGGCAGGCCCGCGCAAAGTGCTTTAAGCCCATCCACGGTTTGGTTCCACCAGTCTTCCGGGTCTTGCTCGCTTCTGCCGTCGTCGTACATATATAGTGGGTAGTCTCGGCTTACTGTGCGTAACACTTTGCCGTTTTCGTCCATAGCCAATAATTTTACTGCAGATGTTCCAATGTCTATTCCAATTGTTAGCATGAGATTACCATCCTTTTTGACATTATCTTAGGAAAATGCACTAATAAGGAAAGTATAATCAAAATATGTAGAAAATGCAATGTTAGGCCAAGCGGAAATCATGGAAATCTATTTTCATTCAGTGTAGTTTTGGTTTATGGGGTGGTGTGGAATGTATGTTGGTGAGTTAAACACAGTTGAAATTCGAGGGGGCGCCTGCCCCCTGCGACCCCCGTGGGGGCGTTGCCCCTCAACCCCACTTGGGGGGTACCCCCAAGACCCCCAAAGGTGGTGGGCTAGTACAAGGCGTGCTTGACGTGGCGGAGGTTTACGCGTGAATTTTAACAATAGTATGGGTTGGTAGGCCGCTAGCGAAGAATTGATTGGGTGGTTGGGGTTGCTTTAGGTCACGTGCAAAATTGAAATACACACGTAGTGGACCACCCCCTGAACTTTTGATATATTTGGGATAGCCATCCGGCTACGTTCGACACTTCAAATTCTCGCGTTACGCTCGTCACGTCATAAAACGCCTCTTACTAGCCCCCCACCTTTGGGGTCAAGGGGTTCCCCCTTGCGGGTTCAAAGGGCAGCGCCCTTGCGGGGGTCGCAGGGGGCAGGCGCCCCCTCGAATTTCCAATTTTATAAAAATCCATCACACAAAACTGCCGCCTGACACCAAGCGTTTTTTTAACACACCGGGATCTGGTACCAGGTCTTTTACATAAAAAAATGTATACCTGCTAGCAGGTATAGCGGACTGAAGTCAAAGTACGATTTTAACCTCGGACGGCCAATGGCCGCCCCTACAAAACACCGTAATTTCGCCATTTGCGCGTAGGGGCGCGCAGTGCGCGTCCATTGTTTTGCAGGTTTGTCTACAGCCTGTGTATACCTGCTAGCAGGTATAGCACATTAAAAAAATGCCTGCATGCAGGCAATATAAAAATGGATTCCAGTAAGCGGAAACAATCTAAACCCATCAACAAATCAAGTTTTATTACAGTACCATTACAACATGTGACAAACGGCATAAAAACTTTGCCTGCTCAAATAATACTTGCATAGAACATCACGCATTCCAGACATCCGATGTTCATATTCAGATGCAGGAGTTTGTTACAGATTTGTTACACTTAAATTAAATAACTTGAACGACACTAGCTAGCGTGTTAAACTCTCCTGCGGTCACAGAGAATTGATAGTAATAGTTTGTACAGGTAAATATGTTACATGCATTTGTGTGTTACACTTTTATTTCACTGTTGCAATTTTTATTGACTATCAAAAATCTCGGTGATACACTAACCATCATAAGGCGGTAAACTACATTCGACCGCCAAAAACTCGAAAGGAGGAACTGGTTTTTACGGGATGTTACTTGTCGCTTGGGCTCGCAGATACTAAAGCGAGTAGGCCGAGTGAAAGAAATGTTTCGTCGCTTAGTTAACACAATAAGCGGAAAAGCGTAAGGTTTTACACTTGCGTAATTTCAAAAACCGGGAAAAACAGAATGAAAAAGAAAGTTGCATTACTGTTGGTTCTAGTGATGATTTTATCAGCACTACCAATGAATGTGTTCGGGGATGATGACGCTCCGGCCGCTCCACCGTGGCTTTTGTCAGGTGTTTCAATCTCCGGGCATTTCCAAGATCGTGCAGATGAACAAGACATTATTGCTCGTTTGCCAATCAATGCCTTGATTCCACTATTGGCAATTAACACTACAGCATCACCACTAAACACTATGCGTTTAAGAGTAGATCTTAGATACGCAAACTTTGGAGATGTAACCATACCTTCAGGTGGTCTTCTTCTAGGTCATAGTGTTACACCGGACGCAAGAGCAACTACTCCTGCGTCAGTAATTTCTCCTGAAGCATTCGCAGTTAGACTGATGAGTGTTACAGGTACCGGCGCTCATCGCGTAGGTGTTATCGAAATTAGCTTCTTAGGTATTCCTGGTGCTACCAGTGCAGCCCAAGTTGCCGGTGCAATTGGTGGTTTAGACATCACATTGCCATTAAGAGCTTACAGCGGTGCTGGTTGGGCCAATTCTACCATTTCTATTTGGGATTGGGAATCAGCCGGTGTTGGTAATGTTGGTAGATTTGCAACCAACTGGCCACTTGCAGCATTTGCAGACGGTAATGTTATTATCGACGTAAATGGCGGCGCCAGAGGTTTCTCATCTCAACTTCACAGCAACCCAATCAGAGTGAGAGAAACACGTTGGGGCGTTTTGCCAAACGTAATGACTCTAAGACTGGAAGCTCCTTCATTCTATACATGGGCATTTGATGCTTACGATGATGTTACTGTTACAGGAAATGCACAAGTATTTGGTGGACGCTCAGGTCGCGAACATCAACTAACAGTTACCGCAGGTGGTTCATTCTTTAACTACAACGCTGGAGTTGAAGCAAACCGTCCTGAAATAACCCATATTCGCTCTTATCGCGGAACCGGTGCGGCTGCACAGCACAGACTGTATGTTACAGTTCGTCTTACCCGTAACGCTGACGCAAGACCAATTTTGGGTAACTTCCAACTGAATAACTTATGGTTAATTCCAGATGGTAATGCAAATTTGACCGGCAACGTTTATGTTGAAGCAAGATTGGGTCAATGGATTGCTGCTACCGGTGGTACCCCAGGTATGCCGGCTGTTCCTTTACACCAAGTTTGGGAGTATGCAACACAAATAACAGAACTTACTGGTTATGTTGACGTACGTTCAAACGCAAGATTTGTAGCAGTAGATACAAATGGGTGGATTCGTTCAAGTGGAACGGGTTCTACTCCGGTTACTTGGGCAGTAATGCAGGCAACTGTACTTCCAACAGGATTCTCTTGGGCACTTGATCCAAGAATCAGTAACACAGGAGATGTTGTATTTGCAGTTGATCCTATTTGGGCAATAGATCCAAGCAACCCGTCACAAGTGACATCAGGTCCTTTCTACGTTTATACAGACGGCACTATAGATCCGGCTACTAATGACTGGAGAATAGTTCCTTTTAACGCTCCTAATGCACGTAGAATAGTTATCACACAAGGTACTCCTGCACGTGTTCGTAACACCACATCTACCGCAGTACGCACAGGTAATTACACCTGGCAAGGCGGAACACCTGGTGTAGAAGGTACTCCTGCAAGTCCAGGTGGATTTGTATACGGCGGCGACCATCGCATTGGCCGCAGTGGCTATAGCCAAAGACTACACGTTGGTACAAGAAGCGTAGCAGGTCTTTCTGCACACGTATACCATGACCAATATATGAGAACAGGTCACTTGGGTCAATTTAGACCAACATCTGCTACTGTTGCTAACTGGACAGGTACCAATGATGGAACAAACCATATCTATGGTATTGGTGGCGATACTGCTAATGGCCGCGTAAACCGCGTACCTGGTAACGTTCACAATGCAGGACTTGCTCACTATACAGGTGTTGTTACAAGCACACTTATCATTCAAGAAAACATTGCTGGCGCATTTACCGTTGGTTTCGGTAGCCCAATTAACTTCGAATTCCTAGACGAAGACGGTAATCCACATCCTGGTATCCGTATCCTAGGTATCCAAGCTCGCGCCGGTAACAACTATAGAGATCGCCATCGTGATCGTGACGACGGTAGCTTCTATGGTAACAACCGTAACAACTGGTTCACATTTGCTGGCTGGTTAGCAGCAATTGACCAAAGACTACCTGTATCTCCAAACGTAGGTAGACTTGCAGACACAGGCGCTACACTTTATATGACAAGCCAAACAATCACAGACGTTCGTAACCCAGGCGCACTAGAAGTTAGATTCTTCCTAAGCCTAGAAGCCGGTTACGAGTGGAAATATGGCGAAGGCGTTTATGTAACACTTTCTGGCGCTGGTATCACCAACTTACCAGAAGCAGATCGTCGTGTAAGAATTGGTACAGCAGTTGACCCAATTCAAACAAACGTAACAAACAACTTCCCATCAATAGAAGTTGAAACAGGTACACTTTACAACATCCTTGGCCGTACACCAATTTCAGACGTTACTGTTGATGTAATCAACCTTAACGCATTCAACATTGGTAGCGAACTATGGATATATGTAACTTCAGACGTACTTGCACGTGCCCGTGACCTTAGCTTGTCCGGTATCCCTACACTTACTGTAGCCGATAGTGCTCTACGTTTTGACCATGGCCGTTTAGTTAACCCACGTGATGGTATTGCTGCTGTAGTATTTACAGTAACCCGCATGCCAAACGCTAACGAACAGCCAAGCATTACAATCAGCAACTTGCAAGTTGAAGGCCAAGTATTCCCGGGCGTAGACTATCAAATAGTTGTATCCGGTACTACCATTGCCAACAACGACCAAGTAGTATACTACGCTGCAAGCCAACGCACAACAGCATATGGTACACAAATGGGTCGCATGAACCGCGGCGTATTTACAAGCTTGCCATACCATGGCACAGTAGTATCAAATGATGGCGAAGGCAGATGGGATGGCGCTCCTGGATATGGTACACCAGGTGTTACACCTCCTCTAGCAAACCAAGAGTTCCGTCTACAAGAAGGCGTACCTTTTGGTGGCGTAGCAGAGCCTCTAATCTGGCACATTGTTGGACCTAACCGCGTTGGTATGGTATCTATGCGTGCATTCGCAGTACTAATCGGCGCAAGCGATGACCAAATTGTTTGGGATTCTGAAAACAGAGTAGCTCAAATTCATGGCCGTCACTTCAACAGTGAACTAACAATTGGTATTTCTGTACAAGTTGGAAACACAAACGCAACAGTTCAAATTGATGGTGTAAACCAAACAGTTGACATTGCAACCGCTGTTAATTTCTTGTCAGGACCTGCTGGTTCTGTAGAGCCTCTATTCTTAAACGGCGTTGCTTACTTGCCACTACGTTTTGTAGCTGAAACATTTGGCTTCACCGTAGAGCGTCAAGGCAACATCGTAATCTTCCGCTAATATTAACTAGCAAAGATATTAAACAACCTCATGCTTCGGCATGGGGTTGTTTTTTTGTGTTTTGGTGGATATTGTGCTATACTGCTTCTAATATAGATAATCCTGTGGAGGGATATAATGCCAACCATATCAATGTTTTTTGGGATACTGATAAAAATGAATTGGAAAGATACGGGACAACACAAATCGCCACACTTCCATGCTTTTTATGGTGACTTTGAAGCTGTTTTTAGTTTAGATGGTGAAATAATAGCGGGTGAATTTCCACGCAAACAATGTACATTTGTTAAAGCTTGGGCATTATTGCATGAAGATGAATTAGCCGCCAATTGGAAGCTTGCTGTAAATGGCGAATTGACTTTCAGAATTGAACCTTTAAGGTAAGGGAGCGAGTAATATGGATGATGTAATTAAAGGCAGCCCTTTGGGACCTCGTGTAATAGCTGTAGTCCCCGCGGAAGACTATACGCTACTATTAACATTTACAAGTGGTGAACAACGTGTATTTGACGTTAAACCATTATTGGAAATGGCTGTGTTTGAGCCGCTTATTAACAAGTCGTTTTTTCAATCGGTAACGGTAGCTTATGGGTCGGTATTGTGGCCACAAGAAATAGACTACTGTCCTGATACACTATATATGGAGAGTGTTCCTGTAAATTAACCTCATGCTTCGGCATGGGGTTGTTTTTTTGTTGACGATGGTAGCAAATCAGGTATAATTATACTAAACGATAGCAGGATAGGAGGAACTTTTATGTGTGCAATAAAGGCTATTTATGATGGTGCTAACTTCAAGCCTAAACAACCTATAGCTATACAAGGACAATATGAGGTAGTGATTACATTTATAGAACCAACTGAAAAGACCAGAGACTATAATCCACGTTATCTTCTTGAACCGGATACAAGTAAAACGCCCACATTAGGGGAATTTAACGGAACAGTTGAAATCCCGGATGATTTTGACGAACCTTTAGATGAAATGAAGGAGTACATGTACTGACAGTATTGCAACTGCTATTGCAGAGCATATGACAATAATAACCGCAGATGAAAACATTCAAAAATATGATGTCCCTTGGATTTGGTGATGATAGGCAATTTCATGCTTAAGCATGGGGTTGTTTTTTTATTCCCCAATTTCCCAAGCAAAAGGTATTGTGGTATACTGTATCAAATACATAAAGGAGGCTATATGAAAATGGCGAAAACTCCCAAATTAACAAAAACGCAAGTGAAAGATGGCGTTGTAGGCAATTTAAGCACGGCCTATCGCAAAACAGTAGCCACTGCAAGTAATGCACAAATCTACAATGCTTTGGCAATGACCATAAAGGAATATGTATCCGCAAACTGGATTGCAACGCACGACTATTTCGAAAAAAACGATATAAAGACAGTTTATTATTTGTCCATGGAATTTTTGATGGGGCGGTTCATGGGCAATGCAATGATAAACCTCAGTTTGACAAACACAGTAAAAGAAGCTTTGGACGAACTGGGTATTGATATAAACATGGCAGAGGAAACAGAACCCGATCCCGGTCTTGGAAATGGCGGATTAGGGCGGCTTGCGGCTTGTTTTTTAGACTCCCTTTCTACAATGGGATACCCTGCTTATGGCTGTGGTATCCGTTACCACTACGGCATTTTCGAGCAGCGTATAGAAGACGGATTTCAGGTAGAAAAGCCGGATAGCTGGCTACAAAACGGCGACCCATGGGGCGTTAGGCACGAGGAGTTTGCACAGGAAATTAAATTTGGCGGGCGCGTTGCCGGCTACAGAGTAGAAACCGGCGAGTATCGCTTCAAACTTGAAGATTATCAGGCAGTAATGGCTATACCTTATGATTATCCGGTGATAGGATACAATACTAACGTAGTAAACACCTTACGCTTGTGGGATGCGGAGGCGGTAAACCGTTTCGACTTACAATCCTTTAACGAAGGGGAATACGAGCATGCGGTGGCAGAGCAAAACCTTGCGCGTCAATTGTCCTCTGTATTGTATCCGGCAGATGAGCACGTGTTGGGCAAGGAACTCCGCTTGCGTCAGCAGTACTTTTTTGTTTCGGCAACTATTCAAAGTGTAGTAAAGCAGTTTGTGGCGCGCCAAAACAACGATTTTGCAATATTTTCAAATTTTGTGCAGTTCCAGCTGAACGACACCCATCCAAGCCTTGCGGTTGCGGAACTCATGCGGGTCCTTTTAGATGATTATCACTTGCCTTGGAATGCCGCGTGGGAAATTACCCGTGCTTCCTGTGCATACACCAACCACACGATAATGGCAGAGGCGTTGGAAAAATGGCCAATAGAACTGTTTAGCCGCCTATTGCCGCGTATTTACATGATTGTAGAAGAAATTAACCGCCGCTTTTGTGCAAACTTGGTGGAGTGGTACGGTAACGACCCGGAACGTATTCGTAAAATGGCAATTTGCGCAGACGGGCAAATTCGCATGGCGCATTTGGCGATTGTGGGCAGCCATTCTGTCAATGGTGTTGCTGCAATCCATACGGATATCTTGAAGAAAATCGAGCTGAAAGATTTTTACGAGATTTATCCCGATAAATTCAACAGCAAAACAAACGGCATAACGCCGCGCCGCTGGCTTGCCAAGTGTAACCCGGGTTTGTCTCACTTGATTACAGAAACCATTGGCGATAAATGGATTACAAACCTTGACGAACTTGCAAAATTAAAGGACAAAGCTAAAGATTCCGCTTTCCGTAAAGCGTTTATGGACGTGAAGCATCAAAATAAAATTAACCTGTCCAACCATTTCCGCCACGAGTACGGCATTGGTGTGGACCCGGACTCCATTTTCGATATTCAAGTGAAGCGTTTGCATGAGTATAAGCGCCAGCTTTTAAATATTTTCCATGTCATTGACATGTACAATGCTATAAAATTAGACCCTGGCTTGGATATTACGCCACGCACGTTTATTTTTGCCGCAAAAGCCGCGGCAAGCTACCACCGCGCAAAGCTTATTATCAAGTTGATTAATTCCGTTGCAGACGTTGTAAACAACGACCCTATTGTTGCAGGGCGGCTTAAAGTGCTGTTCCTGCCAAATTACAGGGTGAGCATGGCAGAAAAACTAATCCCTGCCTGCGATGTTAGCGAGCAAATTTCGACAGCAGGCAAGGAGGCGTCCGGCACGGGTAACATGAAATTTATGCTTAACGGTGCAATTACTGTTGGCACTTTGGATGGCGCAAACATTGAAATGCTGGAAGAAGTGGGCAAGGAGAATATGTTCATCTTTGGTATGACAGCCGAAGAAGTTCACGCGCTTACACTTAGCGGCAATTACTCGCCATGGGATATCTATAATATGGATTACGATGTACGCAATGTACTTACAACGCTGATAAACGGCGTACTTGATCCAAACCACGACCTTTTCCGGGAACTTTACGATGCCATGCTAAACGGCTACGGCGGCGTTCGCCCGGATGAATACTACGTGCTACAAGATTTTGCCGCATACAAAGTCATTCAGGCAGACATTGATGTGGCCTACAAAGATAAAACCCGCTGGGCCAAAATGGCGATTATGAATACTGCATGTGCGGGCAAATTCTCCAGCGACCGCACTATCCGCGAATATGCGGAGGAAATTTGGCATATGAAGCCGGTGAAAATCTAAAACAAAGGGAAGTCAACTGATGAAAAAGAAACAAGTAAACACGTTGTTGGTGTCTTTTATTACCACATTTATAGTAGTGGTTGCAATGGCTCTGTTAGTATGGCTGGTTATTTGGCCTAGAATCCAGGGGCTGGGGGAACGGCGAATATTTGAAAACCGGGATGTTGTGCCGTTTCACGAGTTTTTTAGTTTAGACCCGGAAGTTCCGCAGATAGTGTTTAGCGACTACCGTTTGCGGGACATACCTATTGTGGAGCGCCATGGCGGAGATTACCACGTGTATTTACCGGCATCATTCTTGCGGGAATCGATAGACCCATTCCTGTTTTGGGATGAGAGCGCACATACGTTTTTCGCATCTACCAGATACGAAATGCTGGAATTTATCCCGGAGCGCAGGAACTTTTATATAAATGGCAGTTCCCATCCGCTGGATACGCCAATAATACGTGTAGATGGCGAAACATTCCTACCGGCCGATTTGGTGCAGGGGTTATACCCGCTCATTGTCGAGTTTAAGCCGGAATACAATATAGTGGTTATTACATCTGCGCTTTTGCCACAGATTACGGGAGTGGTGAATACCAATAATGCGGCGGTTCGTTATCGCCCGGAAAGCAGAGCTGCCATTACTGTACAGCTTGACCAAGATGATGAGGTAACAATCTTAGGCGATGCATCTTCGGACTTTGTGCGTATAAGAACGCCGCAGGGCTTGCTTGGTTATATATCCGCAAGTGATATTGACGATATCACTACGACGGAACGCATCCCAACAAGGCTGCCAATTTTGCCTGCTTGGATAGACAACACTACTCATTATCCGCCTAATTGGAGTAAGGGCCCGATTAACTTGGTTTGGGAGTCTGCCCACAATCAGGATGCCAACGCAAGGCGTATGCTTACGCCGTTCCATAGCAGTGTTACCGTGGTTTCGCCTACGTGGTTTGACTTTAACCTGGAAAACCTTAACCTTACAACAAATGTAAGCCGTGCATATATAGAATGGGCGCATGAACAAGGCGTTGATGTGTGGCCTAAGGTTTTTGACACCAATAATGCTACCGCGCGGGCGATTCTGATGAACAGAGATGCGCGCCGCACAATCATTAATCAGATCATCCACTATGTGGATACGTACAATTTGGATGGAATAAACATTGATATCGAGCATCTGTTTAGCGCAGAAGAAGGCCCGTACAAGATTCAATTTTTGCGGGAGCTTGCAATCCCCATGCGTAGCAGAGGCGTGGTTTTTTCGTCTGCTGTAATGCCGCCTGCGCCTTGGACCATGTTTTACAGGCGTGATTTGATTGCACTCACCGTGGACTTTGTTATGGTTATGACGTACGACCAGCATTACAATGCATCGGCGGTGAGCGGCCCTGTGGCATCTTTGTCTTGGGTGGCGCAAGGTATTATGAATATGCTGGAAGAAGTGCCGCGCGAGAAGCTGCTCATGGGTTTGCCTTTTTATAACCGCGTTTGGCGCGAACTGGTGCTGGATGATGGCCCGCCGCGCGCATTAAATTGGAGTATGGACCACACCCGTGAATTTTTTGAAGAACGCGGCGTAGAGTGGGAATGGGATTCTGAAATAGGCTCTTACTATGGCGAAGTTGGCGGTATAGAAGATGGCGAAGCTGTTGTGTACCGCGTGTGGCTGGAATGCGAACGCTCTATAACCGCAAAAATGCAAGTTTACGTTGTGCATGATTTGGCCGGCGTTGCAGGCTGGCGCCGTGGTTTTGAGACTGAAGGAATTTGGGATATTTTAGCGCGGCATTTCCCGTAAAAAAATTTTGACAAGCGTGTAAAAATAAAATTAATTTATTTCATGCTTTCCGAAAGAACTGAGCCATTAAGAAAGGTGTAGCAATCAAGCCTATATGCAAAGGATATTTAAGCATGGACTATACATCTGTTCAGCAAGTGGGGAAGGATATCGTTATTGCCGGTATAAACCATTTTGACCTTGCGCAAACATTGGATAACGGGCAGGCATTCCGTTGGGCTTCTGTAGGGGATGGCAAATTTGGCGGTATTGCACATGGGCGGTGGCTGGAGCTGGAGTTATCCGGCGGCAGTCTTATGCTTAGAGATGTTACATTGCCGGAGTTTGATGCCATTTGGAAGGATTATTTTGACCTTGGCCGAAGCTATAGCAGCTTACGGGACATTTTTATAGAATATGACACAATGACAAAAGCCCTGGCGTTTTCGCCAGGGCTTAGGTTAATGCGGCAGGATATGTGGGAGATGCTTGTATCGTTTATACTCAGCCAAAACAGTAATATCCCGCGTATTAAAAAAATGATAGCGCAGTTGTGCCAAAGCTTTGGGCAGGAACTGTCCGGGACGCATGGGCGAGCAGTTCGCGAAGCGAACGACCAGCCTTGCGGTGGGTTTGCTTTCCCTACGCCGCAGGCGCTTGCCGGGCTTACGGAAGAGGATCTTGCAGTTATAAGAAGCGGGTACCGCGCGGCGTACATACTAGATGCCGCAAGGCGTGTGGCCGATGGGACATTAGATTTGCCGGGTATTTCTACACAGCCAACGGAAGTGGTGCGGGCCGCACTTCTTGAAATACGCGGTGTGGGGCCCAAAGTGGCAGATTGCGTGCTTTTGTTTGGCTTCGGGCGGGTAGAGTGTTTTCCGTTGGATGTGTGGATGAAGCGGGTGGTGGCGACATTATACCCAAGCGGCTTCCCGGAAGATATTAGCCAATATGCCGGCATTGCGCAGCAATTTTTATTCCACTATGCAAGAAGCAATCCGCGAGAATTTGAAAAAAATCCTACAGCTTCCCCTGCGGCAAGTGCGAAATATTAACAGAGTGATCCGCAATGCGTTCCAAGTTCGACAATATTTCTAAAAAGATTATGCCATCTGCTGCGTTCATTTCACCTTCAACCATGCGTTTGATATGGGCAATACGCATTTTCCGCTCCATGGAGTCAACCTGACTTTTGAGGCGTTTTATTTTAGGCGCGAATGCCGGGTCGTTTTCTCTTACAGATTGAACAGCAGTTTCATAAAGCGCTATTAGCGGGCTGTACATACTTTCAATTTCACGCAATGCTTCCCTTGGGAAGTTCAAATCATCGTCGATAATTTTTTTTGCACTGCGGGATATATTCCGCGCGTGGTCGCTTATGCGTTCTATATCATTGGCGGCGTGCAATAACCCTGCATGGCGTATGGACATATCCTTGCCAAGTGATACTTGGGAAACCGCTGCAAGGTATCGCACAATTTCTTTTTCAAGCCAGTCTACAAGCTTTTCTTGGCGCTTCATTTGTTTGAGTTTTTTCCTTTTCTTATCCAGCAGGCCTTCTATGGAAAGGCGTATATTTTGCCCCGCCAAGTCTGCCATATACAAAAGCTCTTGCTGTGCCAAATTGATGGCTATAGCGGGTGTGTTTGCCATTTTCCAATCCAGGTAGCGGGTAATTTTTTGCGTTTCTTCTTTTTCAGGGGCTTTGCGCTCGGGTATGATAAATGTAACAAATTTGACAAGCTGGTTAATAAGCGGCAAGAATACGACAACAATTACAATGCTAAAAATGGTATGCGCATTGGCGGCCATGCGCGGCACATAGCCGGAAGGGGTTATAAACTCTACTGCCCACTGGAACTGTGGCATAAATAGGAGAAAAACCAGCGCGCCAAATAGGTTGATTATAACGTGTACTGTTGCTGCGCGTTTTGCGGCGGTCGTGCCGCTGATAGATGCCAAAACGGCGGTGAAGCAAGTTCCAACGTTTGCCCCAACAATAAGCGCTAGCGCGGCCTGTATAGAGATAACATCTTCCATGGTCATAAGAATAATAACCCCTGTAACCGCAGTGGAGCTTTGCACGATAGCCGTAAAAACAAGCCCGACAAGCATACCCAAAAAGCGGTTATCCGCCACCATTGTAATTAAATTTTGAAAGCCCTCATGCGTACGGAGGGGGCGCATTGCATCAGACATGAGCGATAAGCCCAGCAACAGGAGGGCAAAGGCAAACAAAATCTGCCCAATGGTTTTAATATTTTTAGATTTTGCAAAAAAGTAGATGATAAAACCCACAAATGCACAGTAAATCCAAATGCTTGCAATGTTAAACGCCACCAAATGCCCGGTAAGCGTTGTACCTATATTGGCCCCCATAATAATGGCGGCGGCCTGCTTTAAATTGAGGATAGCTGCATTTACAAAGCTTACTACCATTACCGTAGTTAATGTCGAACTTTGTACAACAATGGTAATGACAGCGCCAACCAACATGCCTATAACCGGGATAGATGTCAAAATTTCTAAAATTCTATTTGCTTTTTTTCCGGCTACCTCTTGAAGCCCGCTGCTAAGCAGCTGCAAGGCAAATAAAAATAGTGCCAAACCACCCAACATGCTAAATATGATTAGGTGCATCGGTGTTGTTTGCATGAATGTCTGTCTCCATTTCGCTAAAATTCGTACGTCGAGAACTTTAGCAGCTGTATGAGAAGAATGCAAGTGTTATCGAAAATGTTTTCAACTGGCCCGAGAATTGGGCCAGTTGAAAATATAAAAACAATGCAACATTTTTGTGGTTGTGGTAAAATTTTCACGGAATGGCTTATTGTAGCGATGTCCTTAGAAGGAGTGGTAATGATGCAAAGAAATTTTGACGACTATATACGCGTAGCGGCAGCAACGCCAAAAATAGAAGTGGCAAATTGCGATTATAATGCAGATAGGATAATTGAACTCATGAAGCGGGCGCAAGCGGAACGAGTACACCTGCTATGCTTGCCGGAGCTGTGCATAACAGGCGCAACCTGCGGAGATTTATTTTTGCAGCCCACTTTAATAAAAAGCGCCAAAGAAGCATTGTTTAAAATTGTAGAGGCAAGTGAGGCCATGGACACAGATATGGTGACGGTTGTAGGGCTGCCGCTGGAACATGAAGGAAGGTTGTACAATGCCGCAGCCGTGATTTTACGTGGGTATATATTGGGGTATGTACCCAAAACAAATGTTTCTAAGCCATTCCTGGAGTTGCCGGAATATATCGTGCATGACGATGGTATTCCATATGCTACAAATGTACTGTTTAATTGTATCGAAGCAAAAAATTTTAAGTTTGCAATAGAAATAGGCACAGATTTGCTTATGCCAATACCGCCAAGTACGCGCCATGTTATGAAGGGCGCAAATATTATTGTTAACATTGCCGCTACTTCTGAATTTGTGGGCAAGCAAGATTTCCGTCGCAACATAGTGACGGCGCATTCTGCACGGCTGGGGTGTGGGTATATATACGCCAACGCGGGCTATGGCGAAAGCACGACAGACGCAGTGTTCGCCGGACATAGCATCATTGCAGAAAACGGAGTGGTTTTGCAAGAGTCCCCGCCTTTTGGTGATGGCTGGATTGTAACGGAAATTGACCTTGCGGCGTTGGCACATGCAAGAAAAATGGGATTACCGCCTGTAAAAATGGAAGCGTATTCATATCTTCCATTTTCCGCGCCTTTTATGCAAGCCGCACGGTGCAAAACCTTGACCAGAAAAATAGACCCGCTGCCGTTCGCAAAAGGCGCAGAGGAAGCGCTTGCCATTCAAGCGGCAGGCCTGGCGAAGCGCATAGCCCATACAAACAGCACCGCGGTAATCGGCATCTCCGGCGGGTTGGATAGTTGCCTGGCGCTGCTGGTAACCGTGCGGGCCTACCAACTGCTTGGCAGGCCCATATCTGAAATTGTGGCTGTTACATTGCCTTGCTTCGGCACCACTTCCCATACAAAAAACAACGCACACCGCCTATGCGAAGCCCTTGGTGTCCACTGTCGGGAAATTGACATAACTGCGTCTGTGTCTCAACACCTGAAAGATATCAACCACCCATTGGACAAACACGACATCGTTTTTGAAAACGCCCAAGCCCGTATGCGTACGTATGTGCTCATGGACTTGGCAAACCAGGCTAACGGGCTGGTCATTGGCACGGGCAGCCTATCGGAACTGGCTTTGGGCTGGGCAACCTACAACGGCGATCACATGAGTATGTATGCAGTAAACGCAGGCGTACCAAAAACACTGGTGCGCCACATGGTAGAGCATATCGCAGATACCGGCGACGATGTTGACTTAAAAAAAGTGCTGAACAGCATCTTGGCTACTAAAGTGAGCCCGGAATTGCTGCCGGCACAAAATGGCGAAATATCTCAAATTACAGAAGACCTGGTTGGCCCATACGTATTACACGATTTCTTCATATACCATACACTGCGTTTTTGCCGCAGGCCAAGGGCAATTTTTTACTTGGCGCAACTGGCCTTTGACGGCAAATATTCCGCAAAGGAAATACTACATTGGCAAAAGATATTCTACCGGCGGTTCTTTTCCCAGCAATTCAAGCGGAGCTGCTTGCCGGACGGGCCGCAAGTGGTGGAAGTTTCTCTTTCCCCGCGTTCAGGGTTTCAAATACCCAGCGATGCTTCGGGAGAAGCTTGGCTGCGGGAGTTGGATGAGATAAATCTGTCGTAATTATATAAAAGTTGCATCATTTGTTCGCGGGTGGGGGTACCTTGTGGGTTTGTTCCGTCGGTTAAACGGTTTTGTGTTGCCCATTCCCAAGCTTCCCTTGCCCATCTGCTGGGGATTGGTGCGGCCCCTGCGGTAGAGCCGGATTCATTTGCACGTAACCGTTGGATAATTTCGTCAAATTGAAACCCTGCCCCCGGGCAGTTGGGCTTCCATTGTGGAGTAATGTCTGCGTGGCCCACAATATTATCACGGCTAATGGGGATTTCTGTGTTAAAAATGCGCCTAACTTCGCTGCGGATATGGCCAATAAGCCACACTGTTGCTTCAAGCTGCGCCGGTGTTAGCCTGCCGCCTGTTTCCGTAAGCCGCCCTTCATGCTCGATGCTTATGGTGTACAGATTTGCATTAACATTGCGCCGTCGCACCGCGTCAAGCCGCGAATGGCGGTTGCTTCGGTTGTCTGCACCGGTGGTTGTGCCATTTGCCCATGCGGTGTCTGTAATGGGTACAAGCTGCGCAATCCGCCCGTCTTGCGCTACTACAAAATGTGACGACACTTGGGATTGCGGGTTGGTTAACCACGAAACCGCTCCGTTGAATGCCCCTTCGGTAATATGGCAAACAATAATGTCGGGAATCCATCCCTGCCTACCACGGTTTACATTGGGTGATGTGTGTTGCTGGATGTTCATGTGTAAATTTTGCTCCTTTCAGTGGTGATGTTATTCAATGTGTGTAAATTTATCAAAAGCGTATATTTTTGCCAAGTGAAAACCCGAAAAAAATTGAAAGCGGGTTACTACATACTATGTACAACAATATCTACCGTGACAGCGTGTACACAAACATTGTATTATACCCATAAAATTACCCCCTGATAGCACATTTAATGTGCTATCAGGGGGTAGCAGGCTGTCAAAAAACCTCTTTTTCGTCATTGCGAGGAGGGCTTTAGCCCGACGCGGCAATCCAGAAACATGAGTATTCCACTATTTCCTGGATTGCTTCGTCGCTTCACTCCTCGCAATGA
>Ga0123355_10000889_pt1 | contig 41392 bp, 36 predicted proteins | sample TergutEmb28metaG_3_FD_89872 | JGI IMG/M metagenome (GOLD analysis project Ga0123355, IMG submission 89872) | Embiratermes neotenicus P1 segment gut microbial communities from Petit-Saut dam, French Guiana - Emb289 P1 | ecosystem: Host-associated > Arthropoda: Insects > Digestive system > Gut ...
CGGAGGTGATGTCATGCAGTTTACGACAGATACACAATATTTGCTGGTACTACTGAAAATAGGAAATGTTTATTCCCGTATCTATGACTACGGTTTAGGTTTTATAACTGACCTAATTGTTGACATAGATGACCCATCGAGAAGCAGAATGTATGGTGAACCTCTGTCAATGCATTCACAGTTGACCTTTAATGGAAGCCTTTCAAGGGAGAGAATACTGTCTCATGTCCGGTCATTGCCCAGAGACCCGTTTCCTTTACCGGCAAGAATGTTTATTACATCCGAATATCTTGCGGATATAATAAACGGTTCGCCATATGTCTTAGTTATTGAAATAAACGAGCCGAGGCGTTTATGCGGAATGGGACCTGACGCTATTGTATCAACTGATATTTATTATGTCACTATTGTTGAGGTGCTAAAGGGGAACATGCAAGTCGGAGATGTATTGCGAGTTATCTTTTATGCCGGTACTGTCTTCACTGGAGAGACACATATAGTCTCAATTTGGCACACTGACCCAGATGCAATAACTCCATTTTTCTACAGATTCACCTCCCGCAACAGCCTTCACTGCATGGAGCAGCGTGATGAAATAATGGCAATAATCCGAGGCCCAAGCCGCCCCGCAACCAGTTCCTCAGCTACGCCAACCCCATCCCCAACCCCCGAGCCGTCGCCCACACCAACGCCAACCCCCGTACCCGTGCCGGCCGGCCCTTCAAGGTTTAGTGCATCACCATACGACCCAGATATATCCGGAACTATGAGACTGGAAAACCTATCAATCGACTTACCAGAAGATTTTGTATCCGCAAAGCTTGAGATTGACGAACTCAACGGTATGTTCTTGCAAGATGAGATGCATCGTTTGATAGCAGATGCAGGTATTTTTCTTGCTCATTCTCTTATTAGCGTATATATAGGCGATTTAGATTTAAGTGATGAGCAGCTGTTGATGTTTAGAGGTTTTGAGGTTAACCCAAACAGTGGGGAGTACACAATCATCCCTGGCCGATTCTCAGCAGACCGGGATTATTTCTACTTTGAGTTTATGGGCTCAGGGATTATCGGTGCTATATTCTACGAGCTGCCTACACCCCTGCTGCGCCTGACAATTAACCAATACCGCTACTATTATCGCGGCACCCCACAAACAAGTGATGCTGCGCCATTCATCACCCAGAATCGCACCATGGTACCCATACGCTTGGTATCCGAAGCCCTGGGTGCAACCCCCCGTTGGGATAGGTCAAACCGTACAGCGTATATCTACTATAATGATACAGTGCTTCGCCTGCCTGTCGGTGAACCACTGCCCGAAGACATGGGTACACCGTTATTGCGCAATAACCGAGTCCTGGTGCCTCTCCGCTTTGTAATCGAGAACTTTGATGCCTTTACTTTCTGGGATAGGGAGACTCGTGAGGTTACGGTTTATGTTTTGGATTAAGTGATATACTCTTGCATGATAAAACCCCTTGAAAGCTTTGCATTCGAGGGGTTTTTGCTTGTTGCGTTCTGCATAGGTAATAACTATCCAAAAGCTGAAGGAAAAGGTAAGTAATTACTCATGAAAGTTAGCGTATTCTCTATTCTCCTGAATTTATTATCGACTGTATTTTTGTTTTCAATAAATCTATCCCAACGGTGTTGGATGCGCCTTCGGGGATTATTATATCTGCGTATCGCTTTGATGGCTCTACAAATTGGTGATGTGCGGGTTTTACATAGTTTAAGTATTGGTCAATGACTGAGTCGAGTGAGCGTTCTCGTTCTATTATATCCCGGCGTATCCGTCTTATTATTCGTACATCGTCATCTGTGTCTACATATACTTTTATGTCCATTAGATTCCGGAGTTTTTTGTCTTCCAAAATCAAAATACCTTCTATTATAATGACATCCTGGGGCTCTTGATGGATTACCTCAGTTGAGCGGGTATGAGTCGTATAATCATAAACTGGGATGCGGATTGCTTTGTAATTTTGCAAATCCTTTAGATGCTTTAATAATAACTCTGTTTCAAAGGCCATTGGGTGGTCATAATTTGTTTTAAGACGCTCATGAAAGGTCAGTTGCGATTGGTCTTTATAGTAGGAGTCATGTGCAATCAGAAGAATAGAATGATTGGCAAAGCTCTCTACAATTAACTTGGAAACGCTGGTCTTTCCGCTTCCCGACCCTCCTGATACTCCGATAATTACAGGCTTTCTCATGGGTGCAGCCCCTCTGACAATTATTTTGTACACGATTTATTACGATAACATCTTAATTTTAGCTTTGATGGTCTGTATGGTCAAGTTTGCAAAACCGCGCTCTCCCTCCCACAAGGCCAGTGGCAAATAGAGTGTTTTTGCGAGCGACAAATAGGGCGGCTTTGACCAAAGTGACAAAACCGGAAAAGTAACGCTCAACAGTATTGGGCGTGAAATGTTGCGCGTTTTTGCTTGGTTTGCCCTATAATTGATTTTGGAAGGAGGGAATGCTATGGAGTGGTTGGCACGGATGAACGCAACGCTGGATTATATAGAAAGTAATCTTTGCGGTGAAATTGATTACGGCGTGCTTGAAAAAGTCGCTTGTTGTTCTGCACATACGTTTTTCAAGATGTTTTCTTATGTTGCGGATGTGTCCCTTTCGGAATATGTAAGAAGAAGGCGGTTGACGCTGGCAGCACTAGAATTGCAAAGTGGTGATGTAAATGTGATTGATGTAGCTGGAAAATATGGCTATGAATCGCCTGTATCCTTTGCTCGTGCATTTCAAGTTTTGCATGGTGTCACACCAACACAAGCAAAAAAGAGTGGTATTAATCTAAAGGCATATCCTCGTATCTCTTTCCAAGTTTCGATTAGTGGAAAGGAGCAAATGGATTATCGAATTGAGAAAAAAGATGCCTTTCAAGTATTTGGCATTGAGGGGATATTCAAAACAGATGAAAGGGGCGAACCCCCAAGAACTCCCGCTGATTTGTGGGCTGATTGCCATGCCAATGGCACTGTTGCAAAGTTAGATTTGGACGCCGGAAAGTTGCCCGGGTTTGTTGGCAAAAACTTAGACAGTGTACACGGGATTTGCAGTTACAAAGAAGTTAGCACCGGCGAATTTCCTTATATGATTTGTGCATTTATGGGCGAAGACAGCCAGCCCCACGGATATACGGTCCTAGATGTACCAGCGCATACATGGGCTATATTTCCTTCTGGAAAGTTTGGCTGGGATAATTTCGACACAGTTATTGAATCTTTGTACAAGCGTTTTTTTGGTGAATGGCTGCCCACATCACAATTTGAACAGGTTGGCGGGTTGGATTTAGAGATTTATGGCGGTGATGAGGAGTTTGGATATTTTGAACTCTGGTTTGCCGTGAAAAAATTGGACATCTTCGGAAATAGGGCAAAACAAGCTGAACTTCAAGCTTATTTTCCCTAGTTTAGAAGAGGTCTACAGGAGGAAACAGGCATATGAACATAACAGAAAGAATGAACCACTTTAATATACCAGGTGTTGGATTGACCTATTTTGCTGATGGTGAAATTGGCTGGAGCAAGTATTTTGGAACTCTCGAAAAGGGTACAGATAACGTAGTTGACGATAATTCTATCTTCCATGCTTGTTCAATGTCAAAGATGATAACAGCCATATGCGTGTTGAGGTTAGCACAATATGGAGAGCTGGATTTATACAAAGATGTAAACGAATACCTTACATCATGGAAAATCCCTGATAATGAGTTTACCAAGAATAAGAAAGTCACTCTTGCAAACTTGCTGGCTCACCAAGCAGGATTGTATGACCTAGAGGGCAGTTTTGCCCCATACAAAAACGGTGATTGTATTCCAAGTACTGTTGATATTCTTAGAGGCATAACACCGTATAACTCTGAAGAGGTTAGATTGAAGTACGAGCCGGAAGCAGACTGGGAATATTCAGATGTGGGCTATTGCATTATTAGCCAAGTGATTCTTGATGTATTAGGTGAAACCATACCACAAACGGCCAAGTGGGTTATTTTCAACCCACTTGGTCTAACACGGACATTCTTTTGGAAGCCTGGTAAAAATGACTATGACAACATTTTAATGGACGATTGCGCCATAGGGCATAACAAGCATGGAAATGTAGTGAAAGAAGTCCGCGCCGCCTATCCTAATATCGAAGGAGCGGCATTGTGGACTACAACAAGGGAAATTGGGAGCATAATTATTGATTTGCTTAAGTCCTACCACGGCAAAGGCGGCTTGATTCTAAATCAAGAAATGGCGCGACTTATGCTGACTCCATACGGCTGTGCCGAAAATGCAGGCTTAGGTGTTTTTCTCTTCCCTGATTCAGACAATAAAGACAATTCATGCTTTATGTCCCAGGGCTGGGGTGTGGGTATGCAGTGCAAGCTCCGTGTTTACTATGAAGGGCAAAGGGGCGTTATCGTAATGACCAATTCCGACCCGGGCATGGACCAGAATGAATCTTTGATTGGTGAGGTTATTAAGTGTGTTTGTGAATCTAATGGAGTTGCTTTGTAAGCTGACTTAACTGCGCTATTTCAAAACATATAGCGAATCAATTCGAAATCAGTCCAGCCTGTCGCCGAAAAAGCGTTGAGGCGTCCGCTATTTTCGGCTCGATCTGGACTGTTTCTCATTTAATTCGCTATAAATGCCCATTCTTACAGGCAGGAGCATATCTCCCTGCCTGTTTTGTTGATGGCTTTGACAAATGCTTTCAGGTCATAGATTTATGCAAAGTGGCAAAGTCGCGCGTTTGTATGCCATTTGTTAAGTTTATATTTTATACCTCGCTACGGTTTCGCCGCCGATTATGCGGCCGTCTTCTTTGAAGCCATAGTTAGCGAAAGTGGTTTTTGAGCCGATATTATCGGGCGCGTAGGAAGTGTAACAGTAAGGGGCATCGCCCTGGGGTTTTTGCTTGATGATGTCCATCACTTGGCGCACCACTTCTTTACCAATGCCGCGCCGCTGGTGGTTTTTGTCGATAAATAAACGCCAAAAATAATAGATGGGATTGTGGTTGTCGTAGGCGTCTTCTTCGTCTATATAGGGGAAGAAATAGCCATACATAGCAAAGCCCACCATTTGGCCGTTATCATACACGGCGTAGGGTACGGCAATGGCACCCTTGCCTGTTTCGGCGTGGTTTTTGTTTTCGTCGTAGGCTTCGGCAAGGCTGATGGCGTTGTCGGCTACATAGTTTCTTTGCTCAGGATGTACTTCAAGTACTACGCAGGTGGGCATTTCTTCGCTTAAAATATCTATGGGTTTTAATGTAATCATGGCAATCTCCTATAGTGGTCGTTTTACGATAATATCGTTATTGTCGGGGTTTACGGCTGCCCAGTTCAAATCGGTTCTTGAAAAATTTGCAGCGGTGTAAATGGTGGCACAGTCGTCTTCGCTGGGGTTGTACGTAGCAAATATAGCGGTGGCTTTGCCATGGGGTTTGGTTTCAATTTCTGATAATAGCAAATTAAGGGCTGTGGCTTCATACCCTTTGTTTTGATGGTTTTTATCCACCATAATCGGGTGAATGCGGTAGCATACTTCTTTAAAAATAGGGTGATTGGCAAAATAATTATATGTGATTAAGCCTACCATATGCTCGCCGTCGTATATGGCGCGGCATTCGGCGGGTCTGCCGTTCTTGTTGTGTACATGCGCCCTTGCCAATGTAATGGCGTTGGTAGATACATGGTCGTCTTCATTTTTATGTGGCACTACATCTAGTGCGATGCACGTAGGCATTTCGGGGCTTGTTATTGTAATGGGCTTGAGTGTAATCATGAAATCCTCCTTTTATTTTTTGGGTGACTAGATTATGGAGTTTTTTGCCACTTTATTTGCCTCATACGATTGATTGCCGCTAGTATATCGTAGCATCGTGGCATATCCATAAAACGGTTCATACTGGTGAAGAAACCAGTGTCCACTAAGTCTAAACTATCCCTTTGAATTTGTGCATACAATGTCCTAACCGTCGTAACTATATCCATAATATTTTCGTCGCGTTTAACGATTGGACTGAGCCCGCGCATAGCCAATGCCATCGATTCTAAATCATCCACGCCCTCATTACCTTTTGCCAAATGTCGGAGAATAAAAGCCACTGCGTTAATTTGCGCTACGGTAGTAATGTCGTGAAGGTTTCGGATGTCTATGCGCTCGTCACCTATAATAATAAAACCTGTATCAGAAACTTCTAATTTTTCGCGACTCATACCAATGGGATAAGCTGAAAAGCAGCCTGTCATGGCGCGGCGGTTTTCCCAATCGGCAACAGGCGGCAATTCCTGCGATGCGGGGGCTAATGATTTTGCATGAGCAGTCACTTCACACATTACAAAATTATCCATCATAAAGATGTCGTCTGCTACAGATAAATACTCCCCGCTACCCCCTATGACCAATATCGTGGACACGTTTTTATCTGCCAATTCTTGTACTCGGTCGGTGAATGGTGTAATGGGTTCACTTTCAATGAGACGCTTCATTATCGCGTCCCGAATCATAAAATTTGTGGCAGAACGGTCTTCGTCAATAAGCAAAAGTTTTGCGCCCAAAGACACCGCTTCCATTATATTTGCCCCCTGGGAAGTAGAACCAGATGCGTGTGTTGTGGAAAATGTCGCAGGGTCGCCACCGGGAATCCACTTTATGAATGGAGAAATATTCACAGCGGATACAGCACGTCCATCTTCTGCGGTGATGGTGACGGCGGTATCGTCTGTGATGCAAAGCTCGCGCCCATCACCTTCGATATGGTTATAGATTCCTGCGGATACGGCATTTAACACGGTAGATTTGCCGGAATACCCGCCGCCTGTGATTACAACTACCCCGCGTTTTATTCCCATGCCCTTGATGCTCGCTATTTCAATTTCATGGTCGGGTGGACTTTGGAATGGGATAGCATTTGCAGCGGGTTTATCACTGCCGCGCTCCCTTGCTAGAATGCTACCATTGGCGATAAAGGCGCAATAGGCACTGTTCTGAAGAAAGTCGCGTATGACACTTTGGGTTTCTTCCAGCCTTAGTGCCGCACTCAATCCTTGAACATCAAATTCTTTAATAAAACGCTCTGTAGCATCAGGCATTTGGCTACACAACATCCTTGTGGCTCTATCCAACTTCATATGCGGCAGTTGGACTTCCATGCGAATGCACAAGCAAAAGATATCCGACGGCGAGTCTTTTTCCGGGTCAACGTGAATGTTATTGCCGCCCAACTCCTCGTAGTTTTGGGCTTCTTGCATGGCAAAATAAGCTGCATTACGCAATAATACTTTTGAGCCGGGTTCGTAGAGATAAAATTTTCCGTTATCCTTGTCTGGGCAGGAGCGGTTGGCGTACTCAGCGTTAATGGCCTCAAAATACGGCGTTATTGCCCGCAGGCAAAAATCAGCCGCTCCAATGGTTGGTGTTTCAATGCCTAGTTTCTCCACCGGGATAGAGATGGTTATTGTGGGTCTGCCTGGAGCTAGCTTGTGTGTGCGGTCTAATGTATAAGCTATCCCGTTGTCCCAAAATGTAGGAACCCGCCATGTTTCCGACCTATCGTCCCGCCCAGCAAAACTTACAGAACATTCACAGTCATACAAATCCCTTTGTACCACCTGTACCGTAAAATGTTGCAATTTCCCTTGTTGTAACAGGTCACCATCCCTGCCTACTTTTCCCTTATACTTACGTCCATCTCCATCAACTGCTGCTACTGTATAGCGGTATGTGGTGGTTCTGTTGTCCGTATCTTTTATACGGTCAAAGTAATAACGCAGTCTTTTTAACAAATTTACTTCCTCCATTTTGCGGAGGTGCACAAAATAAAAACGCCGCTGATAAAACCAGCGGCGCAAAAAAGACGTAGGTAAAAAAGACCTAAATCGGCGCGGACAAAATGGTTTTATCTAATATCAAATGTGGATGATATGACTGTCTTCGTGTTTTCATTTTGTCCTGCCTCCTAAATTTTATTTTTGCATCAAAGAAAACATATCATGTTTGCTTGATAAATGCAATGATAATTTTTGATTATATAGTCGTTCTCTTTTAAAATGAGTTTGCTCATTTTAGAGATGAACGACTATATAGTGATTCCCCTTGTAAAAAAGTAAGCTTGTTTTCAAGGGGAATCACTATAATTGTGAATAGAAATTTTCTAATCGAGTCACAGAACGTATATTCCGTTAACATACTCGTATCACTGGGGTAAAATATGTTCGAAAAATATGATTAATTTTGCCATCCCCTGCCTACGGCGGGGGATGGCAACTCAATGACATCCAAAGGAGCCTTTCCCCACATGAGCAAAGATAAAATTATTATTAAAGGTGCGCGAGATAATAACTTGAAAAATGTAAACCTGGAAATTCCTCGGAATCAAATGGTTGTATTCACCGGTCTAAGCGGCTCGGGCAAGACTTCTCTTGCCTTTGACACGATTTATGCTGAAGGGCAACGGCGTTATGTTGAATCCCTTTCTGCCTATGCCCGGCAGTTTCTTGGCCAGATGGAAAAGCCTGATGTGGACTTTATTGAAGGCCTTAGCCCTGCCATCTCTATTGACCAAAAAACCACTAGCCAAAATCCACGATCAACCGTGGGTACCGTCACGGAGATTTACGACTACCTGCGGCTGTTATTTGCTCGGGTGGGGATTCCTCATTGTCATATTTGCGGCAAGGTTGTTGAGCGACAAACTGTGGACCAAATTGTGGATAGAATTTTGGCATTGCCTGAGGGGGCGAGGCTGCAAGTGCTTGCACCTGTGGTGCGTAGCCGTAAGGGTGAGCATACCAAGCTGCTGGATGATGCCCGCCGTTCCGGTTATGTCCGGGCGCGTATCGACGGGATAATTTACGACCTAGGCGAGGAAATTAAGCTTGAGAAAAATAAAAAGCATACCATTGATATAGTAATTGACAGGCTGGTTGCCCGTGAAGGTATACAGAAGCGGCTTTCTGAATCTATTGAAGCCGCGATGCAATTGACCGGCGGGCTGCTAGTTATGAATGTTGAAGAAAAAACCGAAAGCGGCAACATATCCGCTGACATCCCTTTTAGCCAAAACTTCTCCTGTCCGGATTGTGGTATCAGCCTTACTGAGGTTGAGCCTCGGAGCTTTTCTTTTAACAATCCTGCCGGGGCTTGCCAAGACTGCGCCGGACTTGGAATGAAGCTGATTTTTGATTCGGATTTGCTGGTGCCTAACCAGGCACTTACTCTTGCCCAAGGGGCGATTGCCGCCCCGGGATGGAACTCCATAAAAGACGAGAATAGCGGCGTGCGAGGCATTATGAATGCCCTGAGCGAAACCTTTGATTTCAGCCTCACCATTCCATATGAACAGCTACCCCCAAATGTCCAAGACATAATAATGAACGGCACAGATAAAAAGCTGAATATCACCTATATAGGTCAAGACGGCACCAAGCGCAGCTATCCTTACACCCATGAGGGGATTATCAACAGCCAATGGCGGCGTTATAAAGAGACTTCTTCTAATTATATGCGGTCAGAATACGAAGCCTTTATGACCAGCATCAGTTGCCCAGCCTGTACCGGGCGGCGACTCAAGCCAGAGGTCCTTGCCGTTACTATTGGGGATATGAATATCTCCCAAATTACGGATATGACCATTGGAGAAGTTCAGGATTTTTTTGCGGCTCTTGTTCTGACTGCAACTCAGCTAATAATCGCTGGGCCTATTCTTAAAGAAATCCATGCCCGTACAGGATTTCTTATGGATGTAGGTCTGGATTATCTCACCCTTGGCCGGGCGGCAGGGTCGCTTTCCGGTGGGGAAGCCCAGCGGATTAGACTTGCAACCCAGATAGGCTCCGGCCTTGTTGGGGTGGTGTATATCCTGGATGAGCCCAGCATCGGCCTGCATCAGCGAGATAATGGGAGATTACTCAAGACTTTGCGCCATCTTACTGACATTGGCAATACCCTAATCGTGGTGGAACATGATTCCGACACCATGCGAGCATCAGACTTTATCGTGGATATCGGCCCGGGGGCAGGGGTACATGGGGGTGAAGTGGTTTTTGCAGGGGATATAAAAGAGTTGCTTTCCTGTGAAAAATCAATTACTGGACAGTATCTAAGCGGAAAACTTAAAATCGAAACCCCGACCTCCCGCCGCAAGCCCAACTCCCGGATGCTGCGCATCATAGGTGCGGCGGAAAATAATCTTCGGGAAGTCAATGCGGATATTCCCATCGGTGTTTTCACATGTATAACCGGGGTAAGTGGCTCGGGTAAGAGCTCCCTTATAAATGAAGTACTGTACAAACGTCTTGCCCGTGACCTAAACCGCGCCAAAACCAAACCAGGCCGCCATGGAGATATTACTGGATTGGAGCATCTGGATAAAATCATTAATATCGACCAAAGCCCAATCGGACGTACCCCCCGTAGTAATCCCGCCACTTATACCGGCTTATTTGACCTGGTGCGGGATGTTTTTGCCCAGGTACCCGAGGCCAAGGTTCGTGGATACCAAAAAGGCCGGTTCAGTTTTAATATTAAAGGAGGCCGCTGCGAGGCCTGTTCCGGTGACGGGATTATCAAAATTGAGATGCACTTCCTGCCGGATGTATATGTGCCTTGTGAGGTCTGTCATGGCAAGCGATATAATCGGGAGACTTTGGAGGTCAAATACAAGGGCAAATCTATCTCCGATGTGCTGGATATGACGGTAGAGGATGCGCTGACTTTCTTTGAAAGCCTGCCCAGGCTCAGAGACAAGCTCCAGACCCTGTATGATGTAGGGTTGACCTACGTCAAATTGGGACAGTCCTCCACAACTCTGTCCGGTGGCGAAGCTCAACGTGTAAAGCTCGCAACGGAGCTTAGCCGCCGTGCCACCGGCAAAACCATGTATGTACTGGACGAGCCAACCACTGGTCTACATGCCGCCGATGTCCATCGCCTGATAGAAATCCTGCAAAAGCTCACAGACTGGGGCAACACCGTGGTGGTAATCGAGCATAATTTGGATATGATAAAAACGGCGGACCATATCATCGACCTAGGCCCGGAAGGGGGTAGGGGAGGTGGGCTTGTAGTGGCCAGCGGTTCCCCAGAAGAGGTTGCGGCCTGTGAGGAATCATTTACTGGGATGTTTTTGAGAGAGGTTTTGTAGGGAGTTCATTGTGAAAATCGTAGATAGGAATCTAACAAAAGATGAACATAAATACATTTACGATGATTTTACGAAAATCGACATCGGAATGGGAATACCACAAGTCGAACGTAAACGCTACAGTTATATTGCTGAGAAAAACGGAGCAATAATCGGATTTGTCTCGGGACTTGCCGGCCATAAATGGCTGTCATTGACGAATATGTGGGTGAAAGCTGAGCATAGACGTAAAGGCATTGGGGCAAGACTGCTTCAAATGTTTGAGGAAAAGATTTATGCGGCAGGCATCGAGCACATCCATACTTGGATGATGAATATGCAACCTGGCAATGAAAATGATTATGTGTGGACGATTGGGGGCGGTAATGAACATTTTTATGAGAAAATGGGGTATTCCATATATACAATCATTGAGAATTTTTTTGATGTAGAGGGGATTCACCATGTTGGATATAGAAAAGATTTGTTACCGAAATCGGAAGCGGCTCTACGTGATGTCAACGATGAACACATATGTATCATGGATAGGGAAATAGCACAGCACGAACTTGAGTTAGTTTATAAATTAATGAAACAAGAAAGTCAAAATATTTTCCCTCACAGGAATCAAGTTAAATACAGTCGAGTAATTGAAGACAATGGCGAAGTCATCGGATATGCTGCGGGATATACGAATTATAAATGGTTCATGTTGACAGATATGTGGACAAAATCGGAATACAGGCGGCAAGGACTTGGCTCGAAGCTGCTGCTGCTATTGGAGGAACAGATTAGAAATGCTGGGATAGAACATGTTTATACATGGACTATGGGGGAAAATAACGCTCGGTATTACGAGAGCTTAGGATATAAGTGTTTCACGGTTTTTGAGAATTCATTTGGGGTCGAGGGGATACATCATATCGGATATAGGAAGGATTTTTGTTGTTAGCCTTGTGCCCAGGGGTTGCCTCGTTAAGCATTTTCTGAATAAATATGCACCACATTGTCAACATAAAAGCGTTGAGGAGCAAAGCGACGAAGCAACCCAAGCTTGGATTGCTTCGCTACGCTCGCAACGACGGTTGTTCTGCATAGATATCCATGGTTTCTGCTTAACAAGACAGCCCCCGTCATATAAGGATGTTTTGTAGGAAATGTAAATTTTCGCAAAAAATATCCGTATGTCACCATACGGATATTTTGGTGAAAAGCCACATGCAATCCTATGGAAGCGAGACATTATTTTGTGAAATAATACAGTGGCCGCTGTCAATTTTCACAAAAACGCCTGTATCGTCAACTGCCTTGACTTCCCAGTCCTTGAGTGCTATAATCCCTGAGTTTCGAGAGGGTGGGCTCTGGCCTGCCTTTCTTTGGGACTTTTTTTGAATTTAATCTAAAGGAGGTGAACTATGAACACATTCAACCAATTGGTCAGACAAGGACGAAAAGAGAAAGTCCGTAAGTCAAAATCTCCAGTTCTTCAAAAAGGGTTAAACTCTATCAAGGACAGGGAAATAGACCGTAGCGCACCCCAAAAGCGTGGCGTTTGCACCTATGTGCGCACCAAGACCCCTAAGAAGCCTAATTCCGCTCTTAGGAAAATCGCACGTGTGCGTTTGTCCAATAAAATGGAGGCTACCTGCTACATCCCCGGTGAAGGCCACAACCTGCAAGAACACAGCGTTGTATTAATCCGAGGCGGTAAGGTCCGTGATCTCCCTGGCGTAAGATATCACATCATCCGGGGTACACTAGACACAGCCGGCGTAGCCAACCGCAACCAAGGCCGCTCTAAGTATGGAGCGAAGAAGCCGAAAAAAGCCTAACCAAGTAGTAGCGCAAGTACATTCGAATATATAACTTCTAACATATATATAAGCAACGTACTGGCGCGAACGTGTATAAATAATCATAGTTGATTATTTTCACATCACGAGTACCGATGAATTAATCTAGTATTAAGGAGGGAAGCCTCGTGCCAAGAAAAGGACATGTAGGTAAGCGCTCTGTCCTGCCCGACCCGCTGTATAACAGTAAAATAGTCACAAAGCTGATAAACGGTATTATGTTGGACGGCAGGAAGGGCGTAGCCCAAAAAATTGTGTATGGTGCCTTCGAGCAAGCAGCTGGTAAGAAAAATGCCCCTGCAATAGAAGTCTTCGAAGAAGCACTGGGTAATATCATGCCGACTCTGGAAGTAAAAGCCCGCCGCGTAGGTGGAGCAACTTACCAGGTCCCCATGGAGATTAGGCCTGACAGACGCCAAACTTTGGCCCTGAGATGGCTGGTACTGTTTAGCCGCCAGCGTAACGAAAAACGGATGATTGACCGACTAGCCAATGAGCTGGTGGACGCAGCCAACAACACCGGCGGCGCAGTACGCAGAAAAGAAGAAATGCATAGAATGGCAGACGCCAACAAAGCGTTTGCACATTACAAGTGGTAAGATGGCGGAAATCTTTTTGCCTTCGGCAAAAACCGCAAATTCATTTCTGAGTAGAAGCATCTCAGAAATAAATTTACCGGTATGAAATCTTTTTGCCTTCGGCAAAAACCGCAAATTCATTTCTGAGTAGAAACATCTCAGAAATAAATTTACTGATTAGAAAGGGAATTTGGTGAATATAAGTGAGAGCATTCCCACTAGAAAGAACAAGAAATATAGGCATAATGGCGCATATCGACGCGGGCAAAACTACCCTCACCGAGCGTATTCTCTATTACACAGGCCGTAACTACAAGGTCGGCGAAACCCACGAGGGCACAGCCACCATGGACTGGATGGAGCAGGAGCAGGAGAGGGGCATTACAATCACTTCCGCGGCGACGACCACACAGTGGGAGGATCATCGCATCAATATCATCGATACCCCGGGACATGTGGACTTTACCGTAGAAGTGGAACGATCTTTGCGCGTCTTAGACGGAGCCGTAGGTGTGTTCTGCGCCAAAGGAGGCGTAGAGCCCCAATCAGAGACCGTATGGCGCCAAGGAGATAAGTATGGCGTACCCCGTCTTGCCTTTGTCAACAAAATGGACATTATGGGTGCCGACTTTCAAAATGTAGTTAATATGATAAGGGAAAGATTGGGCCATAATGCCATACCGGTGCAGTTGCCCATAGGGGCGGAAAGCCAGTTTACAGGCATTATCGACCTGATTGACATGCAAGCCTATCAATTCGAAGGGGAACATGGAACAGAAGTCGTGCCCCACCCAATCCCAAACCATATGCAATCCCAAGCTGATGAAGCAAGGCAAGCTCTGATGGAAGCCATTGCAGAAACCAATGAGGAACTGATGGAAACCTTCTTCGCAGAAGGAGAACTCAGCATCGAAGTCATGAAAAAAGGACTGCGTGCTGCATGTATTGCCACCAGCATAATCCCGGTTTTCTGCGGCTCAGCATATAAGTTCAAGGGCGTACAAAAGCTCCTTGACGGCGTAGTGGAATATCTACCGGCTCCGACGGATATCCCCCCGATAAAAGGCATCCTGCCTGACTCGGAGGAACCGACAGAGCGCAAGTCATCAGATGAAGAGCCATTTTCAGCCTTAGCATTCAAAATCATGAACGACCCATTTGTAGGCAAGCTTGCCTTCTTTAGGGTCTACTCCGGTGTGCTTCAAGCCGGTTCCTATGTGTACAATTCCGTCAAGGGTAAAAAGGAACGCATGGGTCGGATACTGCAAATGCATGCCAACCATAGAGAAGATGTGGACAAAGTATACGCTGGAGATATTGCCGCTGTTGTAGGGCTAAAATTTACAACTACCGGCGATACTCTCTGTGACGATAACAAAAGTGTAATACTGGAGTCCATGAACTTCCCCGAGCCGGTAATCTCCGTAGCCATCGAGCCGAAAACCAAGGCCGGCCGGGACAAAATGGGTATAGCTCTGAGCAAACTTTCAGAGGAAGACCCCACCTTCAAGACCCATACCGACACAGAGACCGGGCAAACCATTATCTCCGGCATGGGTGAGCTTCATCTTGAGATTATCGTGGACAGACTTTTGCGTGAGTTTAAAGTAGAAGCCAATGTGGGTAAGCCCCAGGTTGCATACCGGGAAACCTTCCGCAAATCTGCCGATGTTGAAGGCAAATATGTACGTCAGTCTGGTGGCCGCGGCCAATATGGACATTGTAAAGTCCTCTTCGAGCCCATGGATGCCAACGATAAAGAAAATGTCTACGAATTTGTGGACAAAATCGTCGGTGGCGTAGTGCCCAAGGAGTATATCCCTGCCATCAACAACGGAATCCAGGAAGCAATGCAGTCGGGTATTATAGGCGGCTATCCTGTTCTAGGCATAAGAGCCACCCTATACGATGGCAGTTACCACGATGTAGACTCATCAGAAATCGCCTTCAAGATAGCAGGCTCCATGGCTTTCAAGGAAGCCATGAAAAAGTCCGACCCTGCCCTACTAGAGCCCATAATGAAGGTGGACGTAACAGTTCCCGAAGAGTACATGGGTGATGTAATCGGCGATATCAACAGCCGCCGAGGCAGAATTGACGGCATGGAAGCCAGAAACAACGCTCAATTAATCCACGCCTATGTACCACTTGCTGAGATGTTTGGCTACGCAACAGACCTAAGGTCCAAAACTCAAGGCCGAGGCATCTACGCAATGGAAATGCACCACTACGAGCCGGTGCCAAAGAGCGTACAGGAGAAGGCAACTTTAGCTAAGTAAGACCTCTTGCAAAGCTCGGCATTCTTGATATACTGTGTAAAATCATTCCAAGGAGGAACAGACCAATGGGAAAAGCAAAATTTGAAAGGACGAAACCTCACGTTAATATTGGTACCATCGGTCATATCGACCATGGCAAAACCACATTGACAGCCGCCATCACAAAGACTCTGTATGAGCGGTATAAACTAGGCGAGGCCGTTGCTTTCGATAAGATTGACAAAGCACCTGAAGAAAAAGCGCGTGGTATCACCATCTCTACAACACACGTAGAGTACGAAACCCCTAATCGCCACTACGCCCATGTAGACTGTCCAGGCCATGCCGACTATGTTAAAAACATGATTACCGGTGCCGCCCAGATGGACGGTGCTATCCTGGTAGTAGCAGCCACCGATGGTGTAATGAGCCAAACCCGCGAGCATATCCTGCTTGCACGTCAGGTAAACGTACCCAAAATCGTAGTTTTCATGAACAAGTGCGACATGGTAGAAGATGAAGAGCTTCTTGACCTTGTTGACATGGAAATTCGTGAGCTACTGGATAAGTACGAGTTCCCAGGGGACGATACCCCAATTATCCGCGGTTCAGCACTTCAAGCCCTTGAAGACCCCAACAGTCAATGGGGCGACAAGATTCTTGAGCTTTTCGAAGCTGTTGATAGCTTTATCACTACCCCCGAGCGTGATGTAGACCAGCCATTCCTTATGCCTGTTGAAGACGTATTCACCATCACAGGTCGTGGCACCGTTGTAACAGGTCGTGTAGAGCGTGGTACCCTCAACCTCAACGACAAAGTTGAAATCGTTGGTTTCACAGAAGAAAAGCGTGAAGTCGTTGTAACTGGTATCGAAATGTTTAAGAAGGACCTTGGCACAGCTCTCGCTGGCGACAATGCGGGCCTTCTGCTAAGGGGTGTACAACGTACAGATATTGAGCGCGGGCAAGTACTTGCCAAGCCCGGTACTATTACCTCACACACCAAGTTCCAAGCCCAAGTTTACGTTCTGTCAAAAGACGAAGGCGGACGTCATAAAGCATTCTTTACCAACTACCGTCCACAGTTCTACTTCCGTACAACTGACGTAACCGGTGTTATCACCCTTCCAGACGGCGTAGAAATGTGTATGCCTGGCGACCATATCGAGATGACAGTAGAACTCATCTCCCCAATCGCTATGGAAGTTGGTTCAACCTTTGCTATCCGCGAAGGCGGCCGTACAGTAGGTGCTGGTGTTGTGGTAACTATCACAAAGTAATATACGTTAATATGTGGTTAAACAAAGCCGCGATGGAAAATATTCCATTGCGGCTTTTTATATGCGAGGAAATTGCATTCGCAATTTCTCGGCGGAACATCGGAAACAAAAGTGTGCTTCGCGCATTTTGTTCTATTGCCGATAACTATAGCGAATTAAATGAGAAACAGTCCAGACCGAGCCGAAAATCGTGAACGATTCTACACGTTTTCGGCGACAGGCTGGACTGATTTCGAATTAATTCGCTATACAAAAAAAGCAAAGCAAGCCGGCTTTCTTTTTTCTATAATATGGCCAAGAGGTGAAGAGATGGATTGGCAAGCAAAAATGAACCGTGTGGTAGATTATATTGAGGAAAATCTTACAGGGGAAGTTAAGCTGGATATCGCCGCCAAAATACTTGGGTGTTCCGTATGGGAATTTCAACGAATGTTCTCATTCGTTGCACACACATCTTTGGGCGACTACATTCGTAGCCGAAGATTATCTTTGGCCGTCAAAGACCTACAAACCAGCGATGAAAAAATCATTGACATTGCGTTAAGATATGGTTATGACTCTCCTGCTGCGTTTTCCCGTGCATTTAGCCGCCAGTTCGGTATAACTCCATCGTCAGCGCGCAACGAAGGGGTTACCCTTAAGCTGAATCCAAAAATCACCTTCCAATCAAATAATGAAGGGAATGATTCTGTGAAAGAAAAAAATGGCATGCAATCCTACAGTGAGAGAGGGTATTATGTAAAAGAGAATGCCCCAATCTACTTCACCCCGGATATGGAGAAAACCTCCGCCTGGTTCCGCGATAAGCTCGGGTGGTATGGTGGTGTTGTTGCCGAAAGCAATGGCGCATATGGCTGTGTATTTGACTATCCTGGCGAGTTGATGGTTTCTGGTCTTATGCCTTTCCGAGGGATACATTTATTTAACGGCGAGGCGACACAAGGTGTCGTTGGGTTTATTCATGTGCAAGGAGTAGAGAAATTCCGCCAGTTTGTCCTTTCAAGGGGATGGAACCAGGTTTCTGAAATCGAGCCCCAGCATTGGGGTGGAAATGAATGTCAAATCACAACAATTGATGGAAGTGTTCTCAGAATCTTTGAAGTAGCATAGCTTGAGATGCGCAAGAAGGGGCATTGCGTGGTATGGGGGGAGCGTCCTCGACGCCCCGTGGTTTATCATAAAACAAAAACCGGGGTGTAGGGGACATCGTCCCCTACATTCAATTTTTGTATAAATATTCGTTAAAATGTTTGACGTGACAGACATCATGACGCCTGTGTCACCCAAGAAATGTAATTCTTTGGTGCCGCAGGTTCATGATGTCTGTCCTTTTACAGGACAGCCCGGTTTTTACTGCGCATCTTGTAGATTGTCCAATGTCCGTTATCTTATTCTGATAATAAAGGGATTATGTTAATAACAGGCTCTTCATATGGATGAATGGCTTTGATAGCAATTATCGTTTGTGTTAGTTTTTCCATTCGGCAGCATACCTCTACCTTGTATTCTTCCCCCTCGCACAAAATGCCGATATCACCATCATAAGGGTTAGCACCTGGCAACGGCCTCCAGTTACCCTGGACGATGCTATAGCTTAATACACTGTCGTAATTACCTATAACACCAGCATTTGCAGCGCACAGCGAGTCCCGAAGGGTGCAAAAATGTGACTTAGGTATGAATATTTCTAACTTAACTTTAGACAATTTTAACTCCAGCATATTTTTCTGCTCCTATAACATATTTACATATTAATCACAATTTTCAGGTGTTGGGATTCGATGTTAATGTGAACAGTCAGTACTTCAGTGACGTCAATAAGCTCATCATGAATCAGGACGCTATGTTTAACTCCATAGCCGCAATGAAAACCTCCTCCTCCATGGGTTAAAGGAATAATGCCTTGAGTAGTTTCAAGTGAAACAGACATATGAGGAAAGTACACAATATCGAAGTCGAAAACCAGTTGTAATCCGAATGGGCTTAGAATCAAATATTGAAAATCTAAAGGCCTTGGGAAATTTAAAGGCTTTGGGAGTTCGTCAGTGGTTATGATAATTATGCTATCATCAAAGCAGTCATCTATTAGCCATATATTCGTTATCCAAACCCATTTGGATGAGTCATATAAATCGGAAGCCAAATTAAGTACTATATAGAATCGGTCAAGCTCCAATGGACTTAACAGCGGACTACCAAGGGTTGATGTAAGCATCATGGAGAAATACCCAGTACCGGAAGTCGGTTCAAAGCGAAGCAATTCATAGTCTGTGATAAAGAATGTTTGAGAGCCACCAATAAATGAAGTCTGCTCAGAGATTCGGTTTTTGCCGGTAATGTCTTGAATCGATAGGTTAAGTCTTGCGACACCATGATAAATTTGTACATCTAAAACGGTAAACTCAATACCGTCGTTGATTGATTGACTTATAGGTTTTGGCATTACATCCGGTAATTGTTCCGCGACTGGTGTGCATAGTGGGCTTACCGGTTCAGGCATTATTACAGCTGGTTGTTGCCCTATGCCTGACATAAGTGCTGGAATCAGTGTAAAAATTAGTACTGTTACTAATCCAAGTGCGAACTTAAACTTCAAAATGCAGTTTAAATTTGCATCTGCTAGAACTAGTTTTCTTTTCGTGGTTTTCATTCGACGGCTCCTCTCTTTTGGGCAAATGTTCACGCGTAAATATTTCCAATATTGTATTATTTTTGATTTAACATGATACTATCGTGCATAGAATGCAAGGAATATTTCGTTTTTCTTTGCTATTATTTTCTCTAGGAGGTGTCCAAATGGAATGGCTTATCAATATGAACAATGCCATATGTTACATTGAACGTAATCTCGCAGGGAAAGTTTCGTATGAGCACGCTGCACAGGTCGCTTGTAGCTCCACATATCACTTTACGCGGATGTTTTCATATATCACTGGTGTACCGCTGTCGGAGTATATACGTCGCAGGCGGTTGACTCTTGCCGCGCTGGATTTGCAAACCAGTGATATCAAGGTTATTGATGTGGCCGCGAAATATGGTTATGACTCGCCGGAAGCCTTTAGCAGAGCATTCAAAAAACTCCATGGCGTCATGCCTATATCTGCGCGAGAAGTAGGCGTTCAATTAAAGACATTCCCTAAAATGACTCTCCATATCAAAATAAAAGGAGATACCGAGATGATTTATCGAATCGAGGAAAAAGACGCATTTGAAGTATTTGGAATTGAGCTCAGGACTACCGTAATTGACGGCAAGTGTTTCGAAGAAATTCCTCAATTTGCCGTGCAATGTATGGAAGATGGCAGATATGCTGCCCTACTAAAGGCCGCAGGAAAAGGAGAGGATGGAATTTCAGATGTAGGTGTAACCTATGGCCACAACCCAAATGGAAACATGAATTATCTTATGGGTTGTTTCAAAACATCGGAATCAATCCCATCAATATACACAGTACTATCCGCACCAAAACAAACCTGGGCTGTTTTTGCTGTTGACCAAAGCAGTAATGATGAAGATACAAATATGCATAACATCCACGAAACATGGAGACGAATCTATTCAGAATGGTTCCCAACTGTGAGCTACGAACACACGGAAACCGGATTTGACTTTGAGTGGTATTTGGGTGACAACGAATCGGGATATGGTGTAGAGATTTGGATACCTGTTGTGAAAAATTTGGTATAACATATCACATAGGAGAATGCGTATAGTGAAATCAATGTGAAACGGTCTCGCCCAAGCGGCACCCTGAAACGCTGAAATAAGGTGTTTAAGGTGATTTTACCGCGACAGGCGAGACCGATTTCGAATTATTTCACTATATGTCTGAGCAAAGATAATGAAGCCAGCTGGGTTATATTTGATAACCCCTTCGTACCGCAATTTCTAAGCGAACACACTCCCAAAATCAATATAAAACGGCAAATCTACATGCCCAACCCGTTTCTCAGCCCGTCTGCTGTGCATCGTATAATTACTCCAGTTTCCCGTGACCCAAAACTTGTGGTGATTGGTTTTCCAATAAAGCTGCATCCCAATGGTATCCGTTAAGCTACTTGGGCCATACCATACTGTGTCGGTAACCGTTTGCATATTTCTGGTTGCAAGGGCCGGCATGTCTTTTACACGCCCTTTTCTCATAAATGGCTGTGAAAATGCATCCCATACGCTTTTTTCTATCATAGAAAACTTAAAATCCCAATCTGCGACAACACCGGCACTATTATTATAGATGTTAAAATCCGATATCTCCCTGGTTTCGGAGTTGGAAATCGTGTAGCTCGGATTAAAGCTCGGATTCTTTGAAATATCTACACCGACACTGAAACTACTACCCGCTGTATAGGTATGTCGTGCGTTTACATTCTTAGGGTCGGTGGAAAGAACCGTAAGCTTGTTGGTCTGAGGCGCGAAATGAAGATTAGCCATGGATTGTATATATCCCTTGTCGTATGCGGTATCAGGTGAAAAAGTAGCTCCATTGGTAGGGCTGAATCCTGCACCAAGGCTCCTGATACGTAGGTATTTATATGCTGGGTTGAAAGACGCAATCAGACTTATTTCCAATACAACGGAATTAGATGTTACCTGATGAGTATCCAGGTTCCACTTTGCGTCAATGGTCAAATAAACCAAGCGTAATTGATGCGGTGGAAGCACAGCAGGATTATTGCTAAGAGCATGTATGCAGCAAGGTTCTGACCTCTCAGGCACCTTAAAATCCGTAGCAATAATATTGGAAATCATATTTACCTGGTCAGGGACACAGAGACTTTGAAACGATACCCCTGTACTATTCGAGCAACAGGCATTATCTGAATCCGTCACGGAAAAATGATAACTCCCGTCATCATACTGTATGACTTCGCTTTTGCAGCAAGCGGTTAATTCATCTTCATCAGCTCTAAGCACATAAACCGAACAGAAATTATCCTGAGGCCGGACAATCACAACCTGCCCACCTATCCCAAAGCCAATAATCCCGGCAAGTGCTTGTGGGTCGTCTACATTGAGTAATATTAAAGAGTTTACATTTCCATGTATTTGATTGGTGTTGGTGCTTTTTTCATTTGTTTCGCCTACCTTTACGCCGGTAAAATCCACAAGGATGTTGGAGCCGGGTGGTACGAAGTTATTTATATTAACCGGGTCGGAAACAATGACATTATCTATTGTATTCATAAGCCCGGTGGTAATCTGATTGCCCCAATGGGTGTTAAATTTATCTGACATAAATGCCCTCCATTTTATTGTTATTACATGCAGAAATGAGCTGTCTCGTTAAGCATTATCACGAATAATTATGCATTTACCTCGTCATTGCGAGGAGCATAGCGACGAAGCAATCCTAAATAATAAAACCTCTGGATTGCTTCGCTGTGCTCGCAATGACGAGCTTTGCATAGATATTCATGATTATCGCTTAGCAACACAGCTCCTCCCCGCTTTTGGTATACTGCATCATATGATGTACGGGGAGGTTTTGTCCTAAAATTTAAACTAGCCATACAGTTGTCAGATTAAAGATGCTATTCTATTAGAAAAAAGGAGATTTTCCATGACGGCATATGAGCTGATGATAAAAACCAACCACCACCTCATCAGAGGCGGAGAGTATAATGAGGCAGAGAAAGCCGATATTGCCCATCAATTGCGAGCAAACAGAGTAACCGATGGGCGAATGAGGACATTTAACCCTTACGCGTATCCCAAATTTTATTTTCCGCCCCATAATAATGGGAAAAAACTTCAAACTGTGGTTCCCATATCACCCAAAACCAATATTGTCGCTGACAACGCCTATGAATACGAAATAATCAGGCTTTTGCATCTATTCCAACCAGACGATGATGTTTCCCATATGATTGATGTAACATTGAATCGCCTTAAGAAAACCTGTTTCGGCTATGAAAGCTGCCATTATGCGGAGTGCTTCGAAGCGGGGCTTGCGGTATTGCGTTTTCTTTCATTTGCGGCACTCCATGATATGGATTGGATTGGGAAGCAAATTTCCGTTTATAACAATCATTTTGCCGATAATAAACGCCATAGCGGGGTTCAAAGGTATTTTTGGTATATCCTTTCTGATATGCCTATTGAAATAGCCGAACCAGAAATTCTTCGCCAAAAAGAAATAATCATTGACCATATAAATCATAGCTATACAATAAAAAATGGCAACGAAGATATTTTGCTCTATGTAATGCGTAATACACTGGCACGTCTGCCGGAATTTTCATATATCAAAAACCGTAAACCCTATGTTGATGAAAAAAACGGACGATGGAAGTTTGACATAAAATAAGATATAGTGAAATCAATGAGAAACGGTCTCGCCCGAGCGGCACCCTGAAACGCCGAAATAAGGCGTTTTAGGGCGATTTTGCCGCGACAGGCGAGACCGATTTCGAATTATTTCACTATAGTCCGGTTTTGATGATACCGACAAAGGCGATTACATCTGTAGACCGGTTTTGATGGCATGGACAAAGACTATTTGTAGCGAGTTAAATGAGAAGCCGCCCCGGTCGCGCCAAAAACGCGAGGCAATTTGGCTACAGACGGGACGGATTTCGAAGTGATTCGCTATAGACGGCCTTTCAGGAGGTAGAATAATGCAGCTAACCGACGATAAAATCAACGAAATAATAGAAAAAATAAAAAAGATGGCCAAATATAGAGATGTGGAAATCCCAACAGAAACAATACAATCCCTAATCAAGCAATCCAGCCCGGTCTCAAAAAATCTAGCAGACTTGGAAAAACGGATACGTGAGAAAATTCATAATATTACGGCCCTGTATTTAGGTGAAATAGATTACAAGAAATCGGTGGACGAGTTTAGGCAAGTAAAAAATAACCCAATAGATTTAAAGGAATTTTCACTGGCAAAACTGGCATTTCATGCGTCAACCAAAGAGCGAGGCCACGATTTAGAAGCCTTGTATCAACAATTGTTTAGCCGAATCGGTGGTTGTAAGTCTATTGCAGATTTGGCATGTGGCATACACCCATTGGGTTTGCCTTATATGGGATTGCCCTCGGGTACTGGCTACTATGCATATGATTTGAATAAAGCCAGAGTGGATTTCCTTAATATTTTTATTGCTGAACAAGGATACGCAGGGGGATGCTTTCATCAGGATATACTTATTCATCCGCCATCTATCCATTTTGATGTGGCGTTCTTTTTCAAAGAAGCCCATCGCTTTGAAAAGCGACAGCCTGGAGTTATGAGTGAGTTTTTAGATAGTATAAAAGCATCGAAAATAGTGGTTTCTTTACCACTGCAAAGTTTGGGAACAAGCAGTGGGCTGTCTCCGAAATATGAGAAAACCTTATATGAATATACAACGGAACATGGATGGTCTTTTGAGAGTTTTACACATGGCAATGAGGTGTTTTATATTATTGACAGGGGTCATTTATGATAAGGCTCTCCGCTGATGATACGAAAAGCCCGGTAAACCTGCTCGGCCAGTATAACTCGCATAAGTTGATGAGGAAAAGTCATCTTTGAGAAAGATAGCAAAAAATCGGCTTTTTTTAGCACCTCAGGGCTCAAGCCCAAAGAGCCGCCAATAATAAAGTAAATATGGCTGTGACCGTCAACGGATAGCTTTGTTATTTTTTCCGCAAAGACAACGCTGTCTATCTGTACGCCGGAAATGGCTGTTGCAATTATATATCCGCTTTCTTTGATACATCGCAGTATTCGCTCGCCTTCTTCTCGAAGGATAATTTGTTCCTCGACAGTGCTCAATTTTTCACGAGCTGGTTCATCCGCTACTTCGATTATGCTGAATTTGGCGTATTTAGAAAGCCGTTTTGTGTATTCGTCCACAGCCGCTTTCATATATTTTTCTTTTAGCTTGCCTACGGTTATAAATGTGATTTTCATATATGCATCCTAACAACATTTTGGATGAGTATAACATGAAATATATCAGGAATCTGGTATAATCTATTAGGGCTGTCCTGGATATGGGGAGCTTTTTACATATCTCCAAAGGAGGCTTTCGATGTATTGCTCCAATTGCCGAAACCCATTGCCACAAGATAGCTTGCGCTGCAATGTTTGCGGCACCAACCATAGAGGACAGTCACCCTCACCGCCGCCACAAAGAACCGTTGTTGCTCCGCCCCCTTCATATTCAAAGCAAGCCAGAGCTCATGAGTCAAGGCGTATCCCGGCGTTGATTGCCGTGGTGGTTGCTCTGATAATTTTTACAATGCAGCTTAATTGGATTTCTGTCAGTGTTGATCTTGGGGGGCTGTCTGCTGAGTTATTAGCTAATGTGGCAACACACGAGGATATTTGGGAGATAATGCAGGCCGCAGGTGAAATAATTGAAACAGGGCAATTTGAAGAGGGTATCCCTGGTCTAGTGGAGCTGATTGAGATTTTTTCTGATACCTTGGTGGCGGATGTGACTCAGTTTGCCAATAGGATTTTTGCTTTTGATACGAGTCTTACGATTCATGATGTCCCGGATGTGACGGGTATAATTGACGCTTTCACGGATATGATTGTATGGGAAGTAACCCGTGCTACTAGCGGTTTGGGGGAGCTGGAGCAGAATATCTCCATAAGCGACCTGCCCAATATAATCGGCCTTGCCGAGTTAATCACCGATACGATTATCCGGGAAGGCGTGGGATGGGGTATGAGTCCCGAGAATTTGTCCCGGCTGCAACTGGAAACCCAGCATGTGGATACTGCCGGGTTTGTTATAAATATACTGCGGGGTGTTTTTGCAGTATGCGTACTGCTGCTGGTTATTTATATGTATTTGCTAGTGGTAGGGGCAAGGCTTGCCTGTACTTTCGGGCAGATTTGTATGGTGCTTATAATGCTGGTGTCAGGAGGATTTGCTGCAGTTATGCATTTTGGGAATCGGGTTTTGGTGGAGGCCCTTGGGGAGTATATCTGGATTGGGGCCGGGTGGTATGTATATGCGACATTGGGGCTTAGCTTAATGGGGTTAGTGCTTATAACGGTCCAGCGGATAAATATTAGTGAGTCATAGGGGAGGGGAACCATGCAGAGCCTATCTGTTGCTGTTGACATGGCAGGCTGTCCAAATCGTTGTCGCCATTGTTGGCTTGGCAATCATAGAAACGGCAAAATGACCACCCAAGAACTTTGTGATATAGCCCGTCAGTTTAGCGCATATGTACAGGAGCTGACCGTTCATAGTTGGTGGCGTGAGCCGGATTATCGTGATGACTATCGTGAGTTATGGGCCTTGGAGCAGGAGCTATCTTCTCCCGGTATGGCAAAACGATTTGAGCTATTGTCCATATGGCGGCTGGCTCGTGATGAAAGTTATGCCTCATGGGCTGCGAATCTCGAGCCAAAGGTCTGCCAAATTTCCTTTTTTGGAATGGAGGAAAGCACAGACTGGGGCATACGCCGCAAGGGTGCCTTTCAAGATAATATGCTTGCAACCCAGAGACTGCTGGAAGTGGGGATTGCTCCACGTTGGCAGTTATTCTTAACAAAGCGTAATCTTGATGATTTGGATGAATTCCTTCGATTGGTTTACAAGCTGGATTTGCATAAACATGGCGAAGTATTTATAGGTGGGATTTCCCCTGAAGGTGCCGGTTACGAAATCGAAGGCCTTCGTATAGAAGAAAATGACCTGGCACTGATACCGAAGGAATTGATAGATATCTGTCGGGAGGGCACAGACCTCCTTGGCCAGCCGGAATATGTATTGCTTGAAGAACTGATGCAAGATAATTCACCCCCCAACCTCACAGCCAATGTCCATTGCATATCCATAAACGCAGATTATGACGCCTATCCAAATATTGCCGAGCCAACAAGTTGGTGGAGGCTTGGCAATCTTAAATCCAATGGAGTAGACGCAATAATTAAAACATACCTGGACGAAACCACTCCAGGTATGAAAGCAAACCGGGAAATACCTATATCCATGTTGGCTCGGAAGTATGGCAACCCAAATAGCAAAAAACTATATCACAAAGACGACCTGATATCCCGCTGGATGCATGAGTGGGGTGTGGAACAAAAATCAATCATTTAATGGGCTTATGAGCAAGCTCTTATACACCTCGACACTATCACTTTTCTCCCCATCAAAAATCCCGTTACATGTAATAAAATGGCGGCTGCGTTTCAATGACACCCCAAGCTGCCTTAATACATCGTGAGTGATTTTGCACGACCTACGTGCCTTTATAATCCTTTTTGCATATGTTGTGCCTATGCCTGGGATGCGTATAAGCATCTCATAATCGGCCTTGTTTACCTCTACGGGGTATAAATGGATATTTCTGATTGCCCACGCTGCTTTGGGGTCAAAGTCATACGCCAGATTGGGATCAGATTCCGGCGCGATTTCCTCCGGTGTAAATCCGTATATTTCCATCAAACGGTCAGCCTGGTACAGTCGCTTCATCCGCCATACGGGTGTGGCAGTCTGAGGAAGGTCATTGTAGCCTTTGGCATCCCATGTATAATGAAAAGGCGTGTAGTACACCCGTTTTAACTCGTATTTTTGATACAATGCATTTGACAGGCGCAATATTTCATAGTCCTTTTCATTGGTGCTACCTGCCATTATCTGGGTTGCCTGGGATGAGGCTGTATAGGGTGAATGCCGGAAATTAGCTAACTTGTAATCCCGTCCCGCTTTAATAACATTGTGAATTTGCCGTAGGGGAGTGATGATTTTCTCCTTGCTCTTGTTTCGTGCAATCTGTGCATAGCCTTCGCTTTTGGCTACTTCGATATTTATGCTCATGCGGTTGGCGTAAAAACCTGTTTGGTGGATTAGCTCAGGGTCTGTTCCCGGCATGACTTTAGCGTGTATGAACCCTGTGTAGCGGTGTTCTTGCCTGATAATCCTTAGGGTTTCCAATATAAGTTCCCCTGTATAGTTGGCGTTTTTACAGATTGCAGAGGTAATAAAAACCCCCTGCCCGCATGACTTTGCCGCATTTACAGATATTTCAGCCATTTCTCTAGGGGAGTTGGTATAGCGGTCATTATTATCCAATCCAGCCCTAAGCCAACAATAGGCGCAGTTGAATATGCAGTCATTTGATAACATCATTTTTGGAAGTGGCGGTAGGGTAGGTTTGGATTTTATTTCGTTTTTAATAGATGCCAAATCCGGGACATATACAGCATTGCCGTCGGAAACATCGAAAAGAGTGTCCCGCTGCATGAGATTGATTTTTGTGGTTAGGTCTAAGCTTTCCTTGATGAGAATGTTAGTCATAATATTCACCCGCCTCGCATGTATGTTCGCAATATAGCACATAAATTCGTATTGGTCTAGATAGGAGTATGCATAATGACTCGGTTTGTAAGATTAAATCAAGACAGCAAAGTTATTATCCTTACAGATAATGAAATGCTGGCGTCTGCGAAGCTAATCCGACACAACAGCATAATCAACTTAGATGAAACAGAGGATTACGCAGCCATATATGACCTGACCCCAGATGACTTACTAATCCTCCATATTGGAATACAGAGCTGGATGGGAAGGCATAAAAAATTAGCCCATGCATTCAACAAGCCTGATAATATTGCTGCAAAATATATATGTATTCGCCCAACCATAACAGCAAAAGCACTATTGGAAGGGCTAAACACCCCAGCGGAAATAACCGATGCAGTAATAAAAAAATGCGGTAATCTGCCCTTAGGAAAACCTATCCGCGTGAAATCTAAATCAGGGACGGATACATCACTTGTATTAACAAACCGCTGGATAGCCCCATATACCGCTCACGAACCAGGGGACAATGCCTATCTCCCTCCCGCAGAAATAAGCTATGATGTGGAACTTGACTCAGCAAATGGCATAATAGTGGCAGATATAACCATCGGCGAATTGCGAGTAAGAGGTGAATTAGTTGACACCTTCGGCTTGGTAGATGAATCGGTTTCTTTACACATCACTGGTGGTGAAATTACAGACATCACAGGTGGGGAAATGGCAATGCACCTCAAAGCAAAGTTATGGAAGCTGCCCAAAAACTGCCGCAAGCTGGTAGAACTGGGCTTTGGCCTATCTCAAATGACCCCAAGTGGTATCATCGGCATAGATGAAAGCATTGCCGGGACTTGTCATTTTGGATTTGGCAGTGGAAGCGGGAATAAGGCTGATATCCATATGGATGTGGTAGTTGGGAAGTTTTCGGTGTTACTTTTCTAGTTTTGTCACTTTTGCCAAAAGTTTTTTACCGTGTCATATGCAATGAAGGGAGCTTTGTGTGCCGAAACAAATTTCTAATTTCCTTGGGGTTTTGTTGTCAATGACTGTTTTTCCCAGGAAAAAGCCCGAACAAAGCTGGGCATGGAAATCCACATTTGTCGGGCTTAGTGATTGATTGACGTGGAAAGGCTTGAATTATGCGAGTTCTGGTAACATCCCTACAACATCGCTCTCGGACATGTTCATAATATTTGCGACTTCCATAATGGTAAAACCTTTGTCAACAAGGGCTTTTATTCTATGTATCAATCCTCTGCAATTTGTCTTTCTTGCTCTGCTACCGCCCTAGCTTCTTGCACATCATAGTTTTCAATGGCCAACATTTCACTCAAACCCCTTTCGTCTATATTCTCCACCAAAACGTCAATTTCATCCTGTGGCACAGTAATTTTACGTAGTAAAACGGTAATAACTTTAACCAGCAATTCCTTCAAATGGGTCGATACATTCATATCATTTAACCGTTGGATATACTCCTTTGGCAGTCTGCCCAACTCGCTAAACGCTTCGGCGGTTTTCTGCTTCAATCATCATAAACAGCGAAAGCACATCACCAAACTCTGCCAAATATGCGAAGCTGTAATCCTTCAAGCTAACCAGTTCATACTCAAGCTTGGAGATATACTTTTCAAAAATATCGCTTATTTCAGTTCTGTTTAAGAAATTAGCTGGATACGCTTTATGGTATCCCCATCTTTCTGTTCCGAAACCAAGGATAACAGACGCTCGGTTACATCTTCGGTATTTGACGGGTCAATATTTTTTAGTATATCAATAGGGATAAAATTCCGTATAAAATCAGCAAAGAGTTCTGGCTCGTCAGGTATAGCTTTTATGCTGTTATCTTTTGCTTTGTGTATGACTGCCAAATGCACACCACCCTAAATGCCACAGCGGAAAGATATTTCTTGCTACAGCTGGGGCTTTTCTCATCATAATTATATGATACCCACGTTAAATCATCAACACGCATTGAAAGTGACTTTTGCGCGGCTTTTCACGCAATCTACTCATCAAAAGAAAATTCCCAAACATCCGCGTAAGTTGCGAGAGGGCAATCGGATAGTAAACAAAGAAGCAAGAAGCACTCATATGGGTTAGTGATATAAAGTTCACCCATCATACAATCGGTCAACATCGTATTTGTGTTTTCCATAAAGGCATTGTAACGGCTTTTATTATCATCACCATATGCTTTTGACTGGGAAAAGATGAAGAAGTTTAACGTCATTAAATCAAAGCGGTCTACAGCTACCGACCTTGACAAGAGTGAGGCTAAATGCTGTCGGCTTAACCGCTTGTTGCTAAAATACCGTGCTAGTTTTGAGGCCGATTGTTTTTGCAAGTTGCCACTATTATTTACTGGTGTACCGCAACATAATACCTTTTCTACTATGCCTTCATCAATATCATCAGGTGTCCACATCTTGCGCTGGACACCCTCATATATTGAATCGATAACTGGCAATTCGGCTTCGTCGGCATTGTAATCATCGGCAATAAATATTTTGCATTGCTGGTATAAATCAGAAAACCACTGCCATGCAGATACGCTATGCATGGGTGCATCATTTTCTTTTTTGAAGCTGCTTAAATAGCGCATTAAGGTTTCGTCATCCTTAACGCTGATTATTGTGTCACGTATGCCTCTTGTTCTGTTTTCGTTGAATGCGAAGTCAGAAAGGGGCTCTAACTCATTGTATTGCCGTTTAAGGGATTCCATTTTGGGAAAGTTGTAGCCGTTTTTATAACAGTACCAGTATATAATTTCTGCTGGGTCTTTGAAGTTAAAATCACGCTCTCGCAAGGCTTTTGTCAAAAATTCCGAAACATCATCCACATTCATATTGAGCCCAAATCCTAGCAGGAATACAACTGAACGGATTACAGATGCTTGGGTCAACCAATTTTTTGTAAGCGCGCTCATTTTTGCGGTGGTTTCTGTAAAGGATTTGGGTGTACTATTTTCTGCAAAGGAGTTAATAATGAAACGCTGATAATCCTTGATGTCAATTTCTAGGAAATCCCCTGTCATATTAGCCTTTACATAGACATGCCGCTTTAGATAGTCGCCGAATGGGATTAGTTTAATTTTACTAAGAATGAAATCGTAAATTGCTTCCGAATCATTATCTTGAAACTTTTCCAAGTCGATAGCGTCGAATGCTTCTTTTGACTGCCTTGTAAAGCTGAGTGTATTCATGTCATTTCCTCCCGTTGCTTAATCCTTTTCGTTTCCGATTTTTTGCAAGGCTAACCTTGCCAAGACCGAAAACACTACAACAAACAAGCATAATATAGCTATATTGAATGCAAAGTTTGAGCTTGTATAAGAAAAGAAGTTCTCGGCTTCACGGGGGATATCAAAGCCCGCCTGTTGTAGTCTGGTTGGTAAACTATTAAGGTTTGACGTTGTGCCATACCCTGCAACTGAAAACCTACATATGGTCAACCATGAGAATATCTCTGCGGCACCTTCCATACGAAAAACTATGCCTGAGAATATGATTTGCGGCATAAGCAGAAATGGCACATAGGACGTAGCTTTATCAGCGTTTTTGGAAACAGATGACACAAAAAGCCCCATTGCCGCCGCAGACAGTGATGTAAAAAACGTGGTTATCAAAAATTCTGCATACGGGCTAAATACAACGCCTTGGCTTGGAAGCCCTACCAGTAGCGCAAAGGCAGTAGTTAGTATAACAGATAGCACTGCACATATTATGGCCATCTTTAGCAGCTTAGACAGTATATATGCGTCCAGGCGTAGCCCGGCCATATATTCGCGCTTTAGTATAATACGCTCCTCGCAAATCTCTTGCAGGGAGTTAAACATACCAATCCAAAACGCGGCACATGATAGGACGAATAACAGATTTCTTGTTACGTCCAGTTGCTCGAATTGGTTGCCATCCTCTACTACCCAGACAAAGAAAATAAGAATTGGGGCTTGAAGTAGTATTAATCCTAGCCGCTTGCGGTCATTAAGCAAAATGCGCATGTGCCGTCTTAACAAAACTATGGTTTGTGGCAATAGGGAACTTTGGGCAGTTGGTTTTTGATATGAGTTATTTCCCGCGGGGGGCGATACGGCTTTTTGCCCTCTTATGAACATATCCCTGTAGTATTGAGGATTGTCTTTTATCAGATTGTACACGTATACAAGGTCGTCAACATTGAAAAACCTCAACGCTTCCTGATACGTGCCACAGAAGCAAAGATAGCCCCCTGGCCCCATGAAAATAATCTTATCGCAAAGTTGCAAGTTTAATGTGCTGTGGGTGACGAAGATTATTGTCTTGCCGCTGGCAGCCATTAGTTTTAGGGTTTGCATTAGGTTTTGCTCTGTGCCCGGGTCTAGGCCAGAGGCTGGCTCGTCTAGGAAGAATAGGGTCGGGTTAGATAACAATTCCACTGCAATTGATGTGCGCTTTTTTTGGCCTCCAGAAAGCTGCTTAATTAGTTTGTTTTCGTGGCCGGTTAGCTCTACAGTGGTTATGACATTGGCAACTGCACTTTGTCTTTCTCTTTCGGTTGTATCTGTTGGTAAGCGCAGTTTAGCGGCGTAGGTTAGCATATCTTGGACGGTTAGATTGTCAAACACGATATCCTGTTGCGGGACGTAGCCGATGATGTTTTTTAGTGCATCATAGTTTTGGTAAAGGTCTATGCCGTTTACATATGTGCTGCCGCTGGTGGCGCGGTCGTAGCCGCTTATGCAGTTCATTATTGTGGACTTGCCCGCGCCAGAGCCGCCTACTATTGCTACCATCTCGCATGGGTTTATGTCTAGGCTTACGTTGTTGCAAATGGTCTTTAGCTGTTTGCGGTTTTCGCTGTCTTTCACCTTTTTGACAATGTTATGGGCTTGTATGCCAAAGCCTCTGTTGAAGCAGCAATAAGAAAGTTGCCCATTGCTAAAAATTAGCTGGGAATTGGTTATGATGATAATGTCTTTTTCACGAAGCTGGACTTTACCATCAACTTTTTTGCCGTTTATCATTATGCCGTTAGTGCTGTTATTGTCCTGTAGGTAGTATTTGTTGGCTTTGGCAGTGATTTTGGCATGGGATTTGGAAACGCCTATGTGGTCTAGTACGACATCGCTGCTGGGGTCGCGGCCTATTGTTGTTGTCATGCGGTTTACTAGGCTTATGGTTTGCCAGCCGTTTTTGGTGTTGTGGCGGGTGAAGGATAATAGTACGCCACTTTGGGTTGTTTCGCGGCCATCATCTATGCGGATGTTGTCACCGTCTTGGATTACGTGGTGGGTGATGGCGTAGCCGTTTAGAATTAGGCCGTTTACGCTGTCAGTGTCTTCTATGATGTATTGGCCGTTTTCCTTGCGGATTTGGCAGTGGCGGCGGGAGGCGTAGGGGGATTGTAGTTTAATGTCGGTTGAGTCACCTCGCCCTATGGTTACTGTGTTTTTGGTGATGGTGGATAGGTCGATTTCGATGGGTGAGGATGTGCCGTCTATGATTGTTAGGTGCAGTGCGCCTGTGTTTACAATGATAGGTTGTTGATGGCGGGTTGTTTGGTTGAAAAACTGTTGTTCCATTTGAATGTTCACATCCTTATGCTTAGAAGTCTGGAGTGTGCTACCTTTCCAGCGTCATATCCATAACTAACATGTTTGAATTGCGGTTGCTATGTCCACCGGCACCTACAACCCTAATAAACTGTGCACCATTTATATCCACCTCAAAGTTAAACGGTAATGTTGTTCTTGATATATCAATGGAGCCATACACGAGTTGCCCATCCACATAAATTCTTAGTTGAATTGGTGCACCATCAAACAAATCAGCATGTGGAGCAATTTTGCCACGTATAAACGCAAATTCTGAATTTACAAAAAATTCACCGTATACGTTTCGGTCGAGTATAATATACGGCAAAACAACTGAAAATTGGTTCCCAAATGAATCTACTATTGTTCCACTATTCGGACTCCAGTTTCGTGAGTTAACTGGCGTTAATGCAAGTAAGCTTATAGGTCTATCTGGCTCTGTAGACTGGCCGTCATTAAGGGTAAGTGCCATATCCATAATCAAGATGTTTGAGTTGCGGTTACTATGTCCACCTGTGCCTTCAATTCTAATAAACTGTGCATCTCTTATATCTGCCTCAAAGTAAAATGGAAGAGTAGTTCTTGATATTTCAGAAGATGAATAGACCAAAACATCATCAGCAAATATTCGAAACCTTACTGTCGCACCATCAAACAAGTCTCTGTGCGGTGCAATTCTGCCGCTTAATCGCGAATACTGAGAGTCGACAAAGTATTCCCCAAACCCATTGCGATTAATAATAATGAATTGAGTCGTTACAGGAAATTGATGCCCAAGTGAATCTTCAAGAGTACCTATATTCGGAGCCCAATTACTAGAATTAATTGGGGAAAGACTGAGCAGGTTTACTGTAGCTGAGGTGGTTGACGCATCTTCATCAACTACATTGTACTCGTTATAAAGACTGTACAGTCCATCATATTGTTGTTCAGGCTCATATGACTCACTTTCATCAGGCGCAGCCTCATATAGTTCAATCTCACCAAGTTCATCTTCGTATGCTTCATTACTGTTATCGTCAACGCCAACAGTGTTATTATCTTCGGTCATATCATCAGTAGCATCGCCATTACTGTCATAGATATCATTTTGTGCATTGTAATCGTAACCACTATCAGATGCGGCATCACCTGTAAGCCTATCAAAAATTCCCCCAGGATTTGACGTATACAGCCCAATTACCCCAGCAATTACTACAAGGATGGCAACAACAGCAACCCACTTCCCAGCACCAGACCTTTTCTTATGGTTGAACCTATCAACAGGTAGCGCACCATACTGCGAACGTTGCGGATGTATTTCCGGTGGATTCTCAAATCGATGTGTTATATTGCTAGGCGGCGGTGGCGTCACACTGGTATGCGCATAAGATTGTTGCGTTTGTGACGTCATTTGACCATGTAGCTGGCGGTGTGGCTGTGGAGTTAGCTGCTGTGATGATGTCATTTGATCATGTGTATATGCATATGAATGTGGCGGTAGTGTATTAGTTTCAAACGCCTTTGGCCTTGCCAGCAACGGCGGCAGAGTTGCACCGCCAGTCAACGCATTCTTAAAAGCAGACGGCGTTTGAATACGCGCCCTAGGGTTAAAAGTACATGCCGCAAGAATAACCTGTGCCATGCGTGGGCTTGCGTTTACTGGTGGTGGAAGCGGCTCGCCATTAAAGCGACGGGTAAGTGCTGCATGACGTTCTTCTGCTTGTGGAATGTGGCGCGAGTTGGGGTCAAGAAATGGTAAGCGGTTGTTATTCATTAGTTTATACAGCACAAGTCCTAGCGAATAGATATCCACTGTTTCGTCATAGTTGGAAGTCGTAACTTCTGGAGACATATATTCATATGTACCCATATTTTTGGACATTGTTCTTGCGGTTTTTTCTAGTTCCCGCGCTATGCCGAAGTCGCCTAATTTTACGTCACCATTAGGGGATACAAATATATTTTCTGGCTTGATATCTCTGTGTATGATGTTGTGCTGGGCGCATAGTTCCAGTGCTGTACAAAGGTCATGCCCCAGTCTTATTACGCCGGGTTCTGGCAGTAACCTACCTGCCAGATATTCGTTTAATGGTGTTAGCCGCTCCATACGGATAAAAATATCGTAGCCGATGCCATTAGGTTTTGGTAGCACTTTATAATCTTCGATGCTAACTATATTGGATGTTGCTTTCAACCTTTGCATGTGAGAAATTTCATTGGTGAAGCTTACTACAGCATTATAGAAATAAGACTGTATGCTTACAGAATCGCCTCCTTCCGAAACCAGATTTTGAACCTCCGCATCAGTTTTAGGAATAGAAACAACCTTTACAGCGGAAACAGATTTAAGCCCGTGCTGGTCATGCTTTACAATTTCGTAGACCGAGCCATAGCCGCCTTCGCCTAGCTTCTTTGTTACTTGCCATTCGTTGTCCCAAATTTGGTTTATTCTCTCAATACCCATTAACTCCGCCTCCTAAGTTTGCTTAATATGTTAGGCATATGCCTTTGAATCTCACATAATATTATTGTGATATTGTCATGTCCGCCCGCTTCCAGGGCTTTTTTTAGAAGTTCGTCGCCGCTTTTTGTGATACTAGGGCTTTCGGCAATAATCTTTTCTATATCGCTATCGGCTACCATATCTGTAAGGCCATCGGAGCATAACAGATATATGTCTTTTTTATTGTAAACACCTTTTGCCACGTAGGGCGAAATTGTGTACTCTGTTTCGGGGATACCTAGGCTTTGTGTAAGTGCTGGCATGTTATCTAGCGTGTCTGTTGTTGTATGGTCGTGTGATATCTGGGTTAGCTTGCTATCGCTAAAATGGTATATGCGGCTGTCTCCAACATTACACACAAAGATTTCCTTTATGCCAAACATCAGCATTGCGGCGGTGGTGCCGGTACTTCGGAGTCGTTCTTTTTCTGCATGTGCGCATATTTCTGTGTTTGCCCTAGCGCAGGCATCAAGCATAAATTGCTTAATATCATTTTTGGGGCATTCATTGTAAAGTGTATCGAAGTTGCTGGCGGCTATGTGTGCGGCGGCCTCTCCCTGTTGCTCCCCACCCATCCCATCAAAGAGGGCGAATGCGGGCGTTTCTTTTGCGCTAACGCTTCCAGTGAGGGGTTTTTCTAATCCTTCATTATCACGAGCCAGATACTCCCCCATGCACCAGAAATTGTCTTGATTTGTTGGTCTCACATGTCCTTTGTTGCATAGCACTGTATATTCGACACTATAATTCATATTGTCTCACTTTTCCTGCGTTGCTATTTGTTTAATTTGCGGGTGGTATAGCAAGCACTTTTATTTTGCGGTCGCGTGTTTGTTGATGGTAGGAGTATACTATAAACAATTATATATGGCTGTAAATTTGATTTTACCGCCGCTGTTTGTGCTTGATGTTTACCGTATTCAAGTATTTCAGGTATCGGCCTTGCAACCAGTTCATGGATTGCTTATATCAAAATGTTATGTAGTTGATGGCAAGACAAAGGAAAAAGAGTTCGAGGGCGAGATATATATTCACGAAACAGACTGGACTTGGCGCGGCCTTGCGGCTATGGCACCGATTTTTGCCGTGGCATATATGCATGTGCGTAATACGTATAACTATGTTTTTGCCGCGGCACTCGAGGCTCCATTCGCCGAGGGCTTTTTTGCCCATTTGCGGTTGTACTCCGCGTATTTTGTGCTAGGTGTTTATGTATTAAGGAAAAAATAGATGTGGAAATAAAAGCCGGGTATACAGTAAGTAACGCCAACCCGGCCAAAGGCACTCCAAAATATACTTGATAGGCCATTAGGGTTTTGCTCACAACCGAACGGAATTCGCCAGGGGCGTGTGTAGCATACCTATCACTTGCACCATGGGTTTTGTGTGTCAAAAATGCAAGGGGAATAAGCAGCAAGTTGATATTGCAAAAATGCAAGGGCAAATTGGTGAGGAGATTGAAATTGAAATCAGGGTCTGTGGCCTGCGCAATTTTGTAGATTACATACAATGCGGCATTGAAACCGCATATTAGCAGCAAAGAGGTGCGCTTTATTTTTTCGCCACGGGGTGCCAAGGAAAAATGAATAGCAAAAAAGATAATAATCGGCATTCCGATTATTACGAGTATATGGGTTAGGTTGAGAGGTTCTATTGTCATGTGCATTTACCCTGTATTCGATAAAACAAACCCTACTACTATAAATACGAAAAGCAGATTAAGGGCAATGCTGACGACTCTAAGGGCTAAACGGTTACCTGGGATTGTTAACAAAGCAGATAAAACGCCACAAATAAAAAGTGGTATTGAAATAAAATTGGTAATAGTTACGTCGTCCATATAGGAATAGCCACCCATAAGTCCATTCACAATAAAACCAATAGCGAAAAGCCCTAAAGATAGCCAGTGTATTGGGGCTGATAGCACAGCGGCTCTTGTATTGCAGCTACCACATATTATCGCATCACCAGGCATGGAATCACCGCATTTTATGCAATATTTCATAGCTTTGGTTTTTGTGCTGCAATTGGAACATATTGTTGCTGTTGCTTCCAAAGATATGCCGCATTTTTTACAAAACATAACATCCTCCCTCTGACATGACACAAATAGGAAATTTGTGTAACATTATAGCATGAATTGGGTTAGAATATAGGAACTATTCCCAGATGTATCCGTTGGTCTATATATAACAGATTCCAGGCATGTACCTACTCACATCTTTAAACCACCCTGTCATCCCGGGCTTGCCTTATCTTTGCCTATGCAGGGGGATTCCGGGTCAAGTCCGGAATGACGGAAGAGGGTATGAACATCGTTGGGTCATTCCTTAAACTGGAGGTTTTATATGAAAACCATCGTTATTATTTTTTTCGCTGTAGCTGCTTTAATATTATCTGGTTGCGTATCAGAAGAGCAATCACCCCCTCCCACGGTGGGGCAAGAAGTCATTTTATCGGAACCGGCGCAGCTTCTTGATACCAGAAGGGTTTCTTATAGCTCCACATCAGTTGCCCAGGGTGCTAATGCATTTGCCTTCGAGCTCGCGGCGGCTTTAGTGCGAGATATCGGTGACGACAACATGGTTGTTTCCCCATACTCTGTATGGTTGCCTCTTGCGGCCTTGGTCAACGCCACTTCTGAGCCATATCAGTCAGAGCTAATCAATGTACTGGCTGGGATGGGCCTTACTCCCGAGGATATTAACCACGCTGCTAGCAGAATGCTTTTTGATTTAACTAGGAGCTGGGGGAGTCAATATCCTCTGCGCATTGCCAATGCCATTTTTATAAACGATATTTTTTCAATTAGAAATGACTTCGCCCAGACTTTTATAGACTATTTTCGAGGTGAAATCCTGCCCGCTCCATTTCCTGAGCCGGAAGCCGTTGATAGCATCAATCACTGGGTATACACTCATACCGAGGGGCTAATCCCTTCAATGATAAGAAATATTGAGCCGGAAGCTATTGCAATCATTGTCAATGCACTGTATTTTTCCGACAACTGGACCATTCCTTTTTTTGAAGGGGCTACCAAGCGGGATACATTCTTTGGGCCGACGGGGGACACAGAAGTATATTTTATGAGATTTGCAGAACGTCATGCACCATACTTTGAGGATAATCACTTGCAGGGGATAGATTTACATTTCGAAAGTGGAGGCGGCATGATTATTTTGCTGCCAAAAGAAGTCACTGCCACAGAGTTACTGGCATCCATGACCCATGAATATTTTGAGTATATAACTCAAAACTTTGATTTTATCGAAGGCAGTCTTGCTCTGCCCCGCTTTAAAATCGAGCATTCTATTGATAATTTAACGGATGTGCTGGTAGACATGGGCATACCTCTCTTCGACGGAGCCGCCGCACCCCTGACCAATGGGTTAATCTATGATGATATACCTGTTTGGATTAACAGTGCTATTCAAAGGGCTGTAATCGAGGTTGACGAAGAGGGAGTAACCGCCGCTGCCGCAACACTTATGGATATGGTAGGTGCAGCTCCTCCTCAAGAGAGAGAAACCTTCGAGATGATATGCGACCGCCCATTTGTGTTTATACTATATCGCAACACCGTGGATGGCGGCAGGCAGGTATTGTTTACAGGGATTGTGAACCAGCCATAAAATATGTAAAGGATGTGTATCAGATGTTTAAAATATGTATTATAGGATGCGGCGGAATCGCGGAAAACTTCCATGCCCCCGCTATAGCCAAGTATTGTGCGGATTACCCGGATTCTTATTTTGCGGCCTGCTGCGACATAGATGTAGATAAGGCCAAAACAGTTGCCGAGAAATTCGGTCTGAAAAACTATTATAATAACTACAAAGAGATGATTCAGGCAGAGCAGCCACATGCTGTTTGCATCCTTACATCGTACAGTGCTACCCCAGCCATTGCAATTGACATAATTAATATGGGGATTCCTGTTATGATGGAGAAGCCCCCTGGGGCAACAGGCGATGGGGTTTTGCAGATTGCAAATGCGGCAAGGGATAAACAGGTTATTACACAAGTGGCCTTCAACAGAAGATTCACCCCCCTTGCGGTTAAATTCAAGGAGATGATACATGCAGATAAATCCCCTGTTTGTTGTCTGCGCTGTACCTTCCAGCGCATAGAGCGATATGATGAAGATTTCCATACCACTGCCATCCATGGCATAGACACATTACGATATCTTATAGGATCGGATTATAAGCATATAAGATTCCGTTATCAGGAGCTTTATGAAATAGGAAGGTATGTTGCCAATGTTCATCTAGACTGCTATTTTGAAACAGGTAATATGGCTCAACTAGTGTTTTATCCCTGTGCTGGTAAAGTTATCGAGGATTACTATGCAACCTGCGAGAATAGTGATTATATTTTAAAGATGCCTGTCTGGGGTTCACCGGAGTACCCCGGCGGTATTACCCATTACAAGAGGAATGAGATTAAGACCTATATTGATGGTAATGATATAGGCTTTGGCACAGAAATGTTTGAGAAGTTTGGTTTTTATTCAGAAAACGAGGATTTCTTTAATAATGTGAAGGCCAAGAGAAAGTCGGTGAATGGTATAGACTCGGCGTACCAGTCTGTGGTGATAGCTGAGTGTATCCAGAAGAGGTTGGCGGAGTATACAGGCGCATAAGATATTTCCACAAATAAATAAGGGTTGCCAAATTTCAGAATGTTCTATAAAATCATATCAGAAGCCAGCGGCAGGAAATAATCCACAAGCTGCTGATAACAATTGAATAGGAAAACTGCGGAACCATGGAGTCTTCGACCTCTCCATGGCGCACGAAGGGATACGCACCATCGCCTCCGAACACGGGTAGATACCCGCTACCGCAGCCCACGAAGTATACAATATAAAATCATCCCCTTCAATACGAGGCATTTCGTATTACGGTTTAGTTTATATTGTTGTATTAGTGAGCGGCAGGTTGGATGTGTTAAC
>Ga0123355_10000890_pt1 | contig 41379 bp, 27 predicted proteins | sample TergutEmb28metaG_3_FD_89872 | JGI IMG/M metagenome (GOLD analysis project Ga0123355, IMG submission 89872) | Embiratermes neotenicus P1 segment gut microbial communities from Petit-Saut dam, French Guiana - Emb289 P1 | ecosystem: Host-associated > Arthropoda: Insects > Digestive system > Gut ...
CTTTTTGCACGCTTGCTACGTCAGCACCTCCTAGCTTGCCTACAGCAAGCGTCGTTGGTACTTCCTTGCAATCGCACAAAAATCCTCACATTGTATTTTCAATTTGTTCCCTCAAGTAGTATATCAACATTCATTCTAATAACTTTGCTGAAAACACTATTTAGGCTGTCTACCAATATAGGCCAAAATACCACCATCAACATAAAGCACATGCCCATTTACAAAATTTGAAGCCTCAGACGCAAGAAACACCGCTGGACCCTGCAAATCTTCAGGGGCACCCCAACGAGCCGCAGGAGTTTTTGCTACTATAAATTGGTCAAATGGATGTCTGGAACCATCTGCTTGTTTTTCGCGCAAAGGCGCGGTTTGTGGAGTGGCTATATATCCTGGCCCAATGCCGTTGCACTGGATATTTGCCTCACCAAATTCCGAACAAATATTTTTTGTAAGCATTTTTAGTCCGCCTTTGGCGGCGGCATATCCAGCAATTGTTTCGCGACCAAGTTCGCTCAGCATAGAGCAAATATTAATTATTTTGCCATGTCCTTTTTCCAACATGCCCGGAATCACAGCCTTTGACATAATAAATGGGGCATTCAAATCAACATCAATGACCTGCCTAAAATCCTCAACGGACATTTCTAACATTGGAATACGCTTGATAATCCCCGCGTTATTAACCAAAATATCAATAATCCCTACTTCTTCACGGATTTTTTTGACCATTTCTGTTACAGCGGATTCGTTGGTTACATCACAAACATATCCATTGACAGCAATACCTGCTTCTTTATATTGTTGTAAACCCTTGTCAACCATTTCCTGGTTAATGTCGTTAAAAGCAATTTTAGCTCCTGCACTAGAAAGAGCCGCGGCCATTGCAAATCCAATACCATATGACCCTCCCGTTACTAGAGCAACTTTTCCATCCAAACGAAAAGCATTCATATCAAAATTCACTTGCTATTTCCTCCTTTTTAACATGCCGTGTCGGCACAAATGGTTTATGAAAAATTTCGCCACGAGCGCGAAGGCTATCGGCTATTTTTCACACTTGTATATCATATTTGTCATATTTTCCATATTTGTTGAATTCCTTAAAATTAGCCGTGATTTAAGCTCAATATATTTTGCAGTTTCGGAAATTTCCCCTCGTATTCTCTGAATAAGTATTTTGGCACTTTCTACGCCCACCTCATAAAATGGTTGTTCTACCACAGATATACCACCGCTTATTAATTTAGTCCAATTTAAGTTATCATAACCACATACTCCCAAATCTCTGGGAATTATTAATTTTAGCTCGTGTGCCGCGTTTAACACATTTAACAATGCCATGGGAGTAGAAGCAAAAACCGCCATTTTCTTTCCTATATTTTTTTGTACAAAATCATCTAAAGCACATTTATATTGGTGTTGTCCCTCTACATCTTCATGCAGTATATAAGCCAATTTTTCTGGATTTGGTACATAAGTTTTGGATTCATCCAAAAAAGCATTATATCTTAACAATCTTACATTGCTTTTTAGTAAATTGGAAGAAAAAAGGGCAACCACATCAAAACCCATATTATACAGGGTTTTGATTGTGGTTCTTGTAATAGCATAGTTGTCTGTTGTCACCATATCCAAAGAATTTTCATTGATTGTACGGTCGGCAAGCACTATGCTTACTCCTTTGGATTTGAGTGATTTAAGCAAACTATAATCGTTATAGTCAACAGTATTGACTATTAGCCCTTCTACTTGGCGGTCAACCATAGAAAGAATGTATTCTTTTTCCTTGGAGCTTTTTTCGTCGCTACTTGCAGTTACAACTTGATATCCTTCTTGCGTGCAATGGTCAATTACGCCTTTAATCAAATGAACAGCAACCGGATTTGCCACATCGGAAAGTATTACCCCTATCAAACCCGTTTTTTTAGATTTCAGGTTGCGCGCTACTATATTGGGACGATATTCCAGCTCCTCTATTACATTTTTGATTCTAAGCTTTGTCTCCTCTGACATATGCTCGTATTTTTCGTTAAGATATCGGGAAACGGTAGTTTTTGATACACCTGCCTTTTCTGAAACAGTGTCGATGGTTATGTTGTTGTATGACAACATAGAATCACCTTAAATCATTCATTGCAACATGGTCCATATCCGTAAATATGATGTTTTCGCCGCACATACCCCAAATAAAAGTATAACTTCCAGTGCCAACACCCGAGTGAATTGACCAGCTAGGGGACAATACAGCCTGTTCATTGGCCATTATAATATGTCGCGTTTCTGATGGTTCTCCCATAAGATGAACAACTCTTGCATCATCAGCCATATCAAAATAGAAATAGGCTTCCATACGGCGTTCGTGGGTATGGGTTGGCATGGTGTTCCAAACACTTCCTGTATCCAGAATGGTCATTCCCATAACCAATTGACAAGAGGCAACTACATCTGGGTGAATATACTGATTGATTGTACGTTTGTTAGAAGTCTCACTGCTTCCCATATGCACTTTTTTTGCAGTATCCAGCGAAATCAAAGTGCTAGGGTAAGCATGATGCGCCGGAGTTGAATTAAAGTAGAATTTCGGCGGATTTTTTGAATCCTCTGCCTCAAATGTAATGTCCTTAACGCCCATTCCAATATATATCCCGTCTTGATGGTTTAAGGTGTATGCTTGACCATCCAAAGTAATTTTGCCCGTACCTTTGCCTATGTTAATAATACCGCCTTCACGACGCTCAAAAAATGTGTCCACACCCATTTCCTTGCCGCCAGTAAGCGTCAAGGTTTTTGTAACAGGCATAATACCGCCAACAATTATGCGGTCGATATGGGAATAAGTCAGATTAGCCTCATCTGGAATAAAAACTTGCTCAATCAAAAAATGCCTACGCAAGTCTTCTGTTGTGTACTTTTTTACATCCTCTGGATGGTTTGAATAACGGATTCCAAGTTTCATATTAATTATCTCCTCTCATTACATGCGCCATTTTAGCCATAAGCGCGATAGCCTGGTGGTCGTCTTTGTAACTATCCATATTTACACCTTCACGCAAAAGTCGCATATCCGGCTTCTTTTGGGAAAGCCATTCAAAAATAAATCCGTAACTTACAACTCCGGTACCAATATTACGCCAAACCTTTTCATTGCCTTCTATAACAATGTCTTTGACATGTAGTGCCACAATTTCTTCGCCCAATAACTCGAATACTTCTTTGAAAATTTCATTTTGATTAGCTATGGTATGAGGTAAAATCAGGTTAACCGGGTCGAAAATAATCTTCAACTTGTTGGAACCAACTTCATCTAAAAGCCGCCGGGCTAAAGCAGGGGTGTTAAGTGTGTGTTCGGCAACGGGTTCAATACCCATTATCATATCTTCTTTTTCTGCCGTTTCTACCATCCTTAAAACGCTGTCTTTTAAGCGTTGGAAGGCTTCTTCTCGTACAGAATCGGGCGCATTAATATCAAGGCCAGTTGTTTCGGTGCCTACAAGACTTGCCCCCACCCGTTTGGCTTGAGCCAATCCTTTTTGGAAATTAGCCACATTTTTTAGACGTTCTTCCTTATCCTCAAGCGAAGGTTCAACATAACAGCCAAATACGGTTATTTCCACATTTTTACGGGAAAAGGCAGCTTGTATTGTCTCCAAATGGCTATCAGTAACATCATCAACGCTGTCAATACCAGCAATGGCCTTTGTAGGTGCTAGTTGCACGCAACTAAACCCTGCTCCACTAACAACCCTTGCTAATTCCTCTGCTCCCATTCGCCCAAAGTCATGGGCGCGTACACCAACTTTCAATGATTCACCTGCTTTCGATTGTACTTAAAAATTGTGCTATTTCTCACGCCTATACAATTCTGCATATGCAAAAAGAAACGGCGCGACACCCTTGGCATCGTTATTTACCCTTGGTTCAGAAATATAGTATTCAAATGTGCCGTCGCGCTCTTTATAATCACCCTTGCCGGGCATACCGCCAAGTCCTGCAACCAGGCAAATATCCTTCAAAACAAAGGTATTATTATCATTTTCCAGCTTAAGTGCCACTACTGCATCAAAAATTTCTTTACCATAGTCAAAATAATAGCTTGGCAAATATTCTAGCCGCGCCCCTTTCATTAGGGCATAAGCTATTGCACATGTTCCGCTTGTTTCCAGATAATTGCCTTCTCGCTCCCCTGCGTCCGTCACCTGATAAAACATTTTTGTGCTTTTATCCTGTACTTTTAGCAAAGAATCAAGAAGTCCTTTCAAATAATCTTGCATTGTTTTATACTCGTAGAAAAACTGCTCATCTAACTTTTCAATCGTATCTACAAGTGCCATTGCATACCAACCCATTGAACGTGTCCAGAAATTTGGACTAAGACCAGTTTCCTTATCTGCCCAGAACATTTCACGGGATTCATCATAACCATGGTAGAATAGGCCGTTATATTTGTGTTGCATAAGTTTCTGCACATTGCTAAATTGGTTAAATATGTCCTTGTAGTTTTTTGCACCATTAAAAAGCATTTCATATTCCATATAGAAAGGTTGAACCATATACAACCCGTCCAGCCAAATTTGGTTGGGATATATCTTCTTATGCCAAAAGTTCCCGTTGCTTAAACGTGGATGGGTTAGTAATTGACTATATAATAAATCCGCCGCTTTTTTGTATTTTTCATCCTGAGTATCCTTAAATAAATCAAATAACACCTTGCCCATATTAATATTGTCGCAGTTATATTCCCCAACTTGATACCCCAAAATGTTACCTTTTTCATCCACATAAAAATCAATGTAATCCTTGGCAAAATCAAAATACCGTTGATTCCCAGTTGCATAATACAAATCAAATATAGCTTTAATCATACAACCATCAATATAGTTCCATTTGGGGCTTTTGCCCTCCATTGTATGTTCAACATTCCAAGCTGGGGCTTCTGGTGTGGATGAATCAAGCAAGTGGTCTACGAACTTAATCACATTCGGTAATAACATCAACGGCCTTCCCTTCTATCTTATTATTTTCCATGGTGATATTTTTTGCGTTATTAATGTAAAAACCAAGATTTTCTATTGCCTCAAAATCACACATCATGGCGGGGCATTCATGTATTCGTTCTTCTGCAAAATGGAAATGATTATTTGTTATCTTTACATTTTTTACTTTGCTTTCTGGAAGGCCATAAATAAATACCGCGCTTCCTGGTATATTAGTAGCTACTGTATTTGTTACAGTTATATTTTTAACTGAAGGGGTCAATTCGTCTTTTTCAACGACATTTTTATTTTTAACATAGTCACTTTTGCCGTCCGGGTCACAATTATAGAACATGTTTACTACAAAACAATGTTTTACACCATCCATTTGAACATTATCAAAAGTTATATTCTTTACTATTGCATGTTTTCCGCGTCCACGTCGGGTTTTTATACGTAACCCACGGTCAGTATCCCGAAATAGGCACTGAGTAATGTCTACATTTCTGACCCCGCAGGACATTTCAGAACCAATTACCACCCCACCATGACCTTTTTCCATATAGCAATTTCTTATGGTGACATTTCTGGTAGGTTGCGGATTTCTAAGGGTACTCATAAAGTACTTTCCAGATTTTATAGCTATGCAATCGTCACCTACACTAAAATGGCAACCAATAATTTCAACATTTTTGCAATTTTCGGGGTTAATTCCATCTGTATTAGGAGATTCCTCAATGCTTTCGATTTTAAGACAACGAAAAGCCACATTTCCACAGTGATAAGGGTGAATATTCCAAGAGGCACTGTTTCTGCTAGTAATGCCACTTACCTCAATATAGTCAGAATCTACTAAAAACATATTTTTTGGACGATATGCCTTGTTTTTTACTTTAGGGTTATTCCAAAAACCTCCAATATCGCCATTACCGTCTATGACACCTTCACCGTAAATATGAACTGAATATACATCCATGCCATAAAAAAGGCTACAATAAGTATCTAATGGATGCCCTTCCCAAGAAGAAATTATTCTGGCATTAGTATGGTTATAGTTTTGCTGATATCCCTTCAAAATTGCAAGTTTATCTCTATTTATACTTTGGCGAATAACCGCGCCACGCGCCAAATAGATATCCACTTCACTTTTTAGTAGAATCTGGTCAACCAGATATTCACCTGGCGGAACATAAATAGTTGTATTAACTTGTGCGGAATATATAGCTAAATTAATGGCGGAGGTATCACATGTTACCCCATCACCTTTAGCATTAAAATCTTTTACATTTATGAGCATATATGGTTCTTTGGTAGTAACATTAAAACAAATATCATCTTTACCGTATCCATTGTTATAGCCCTTAATCAACACATTGTAATCTGTACCACTTTTCAGTGAAAGCAAACTAACCACATTTCTATCAGTAGTCAGATAATGTTCGCCATTAAGGTAAATATCGTAAGGCTTCTCTGTAAAGAAGCAGCGGTCATTTTCCAATTCAAAAATAAAGCCGAATGCTGTGTTTTTTAATATTTTTACCATAGTTTACACCACTTCCGTTTCACAAGCCGTATCATGCGCACCTTCACGACCAAATAACACAGGCAGACACATTAAATAACATGTCATTATTTTAGCAAAAACTTCTCTTTGCACAATCACGGAAACTGTTAGGGGGCGTCGCTTATTGGTGGAAGCAATCCTTAAGCCAAAAAACGCCTTGCCTATTGTTTGATGCACCCTTAAGAATGGATATTGTAACAAAGCAGTTAATACAACTATTAAAACTAGCGTTACTCCACCAACCACATAATCAGTTGTGCTTCCATCCTCTATTGGGGGCAAAAAAAGAGGCAAAAAATTAGGAAGTATGAATAAAAGAAATGCAACGACAATGGCCAAAAACACAATAATATCAATCAAATTAGCCAATATTCGTCTTAATATCTTCATACTCACACTTCCTTGTTGTAACTACATTTTTGAAATACTTGCAAAAATTGCAGTAATCTATTCTTTTCCGCCAGAAGCAATTGCGCCTTCCACAAAAAACTTACTACATGTAAAGAATATTGCAAGCGTAGGAATCAGTGCCATAAATGCCGCCGCAAAAATACGCCCAAAGTGAGTTACTTCATAATCCTGAATAAGCCCACGCAAGGCCAATGCTAGAACCCTGGTATCTGGCGAGCTAAGGAAAATCAATGGCCCTTGGAAGTCATTCATACCCCACATAAAGGTCAATAGACCTACCGTAATAATAATTGGTCTAAGCACTGGAATCAGGATGAAAAACAAGGTTCTTAACGGGCCACAACCATCAATATGCGCCGCCTCGTCCAGTTCTCGCGGTATAGTTCGCATAAATTGTATTATCATAAATACAAAGAATGAGTTGACCGCAAAAAAGTCCTGTATAAACAGCGCGAGAAAGGTATCAAGTAGCCCCAAATCCCGGTATAACATAAATATTGGTATTCTAAAAGCCAGTTCAGGCATAAGCAAAGTGACAATAACCGTGGTAAACACAATCTTCTTCCCAGGAAAACTAAATCGTGCAATAGCAAATGCCGCTATAGTACATGAAATTACTGTCCCAATAACCCTTGGCACCAAAAACCTCAATGTATTCATATAGTAAAAGGCCATAGTATTACGGGTCGAAAGTTGCCATGCCGCCGGAAAATATTCAGTTGTACCGCGTCCGGGGGGCGGAAGAATACTAAGATTACCAAAAATGTCCGCATTATGCTTAAATGACGAGCCAATCATCCACAAAAGGGGGTAAACTAGCATAAGCCCTACCAATATCAAAATGCCATAACGTACAGCCGCATTAATCATCATTTTGGTTGACATCGCTCTACCCCCTTATTAGTCATTATAATGCACCCAATATTTCGACGAGAAAAACAGCACGGCAGTTAAAACGCCAATGGCCGCCAACAAAACCCATGTCATTGCTGAGGCTAGCCCAAACTGCAACCGTCGGAATGCAAATTCATAAATCAAAATATTTAAGAAATCAGTGGCTTGGTTAGGCCCGCGCCGGGTAATCAAATATCCAGCATTAAATTCCTGAAAATGCCGCAAAAGCACATTTATGGTGTTAAACAACAATACAGGAGTGATAATAGGCAATGTTATTGAAAAAAGTTGCCTAAACCTTCTCGCACCATCAATAGAAGCTGCTTCATACAAGGAGGGCGATACATTTTGCAAAGCCGCCAAGAAGATAAGCATTACGCTTCCAAACTGCCAAGCGGACAAAAACATCAAAGTAAGTGGGGCAAAAGTAGATGTGGTAATCCAGCCTACTGGAGAAAGTCCAACAGCACTAAGAAGCGCGTTAATCGGCCCATTACCGCCAAACAACTGTGCCCATACTATGGCAACAGCTACGTTCCCCCCTAAAATGGAGGGAACGTAGTATGCCGTTCTAAAAAGATTTACCCCTTTAAGCTTGAAATTCAAGATAAAAGCGATAAAAAACGCCGCAACTAAAACCATAGGTGTCCCGCCTACCACATATATAAGAGTGGCACGAACCGAACGTTCAAAAACCGGGTCGTTGGTAAATAACCTAACATAGTTGTCAAATCCAACAAACCTCATTGTCCCCAAAATAGGCTGGAAATCAAATAGACTATAGTAGAAGGACATGATTATCGGATATATCCTGAACAATGAAATCCCTACAAACCATGGGATTAACAATATATAAGGTGCAGGGTTGATTCTGCTCCTATTCCTAATCGGCGTCTTAACTTGCGCTTCCATTAGCTCATCTGGTTAAGTGCATTCTGCTGATGGTTTACCCAGTTTTCAGCAGCTTGACGGGCAGTAAGGTCGCGAGTTCTAAAGCCTTCGATGGCCGCCAAACGTGGAGGACGCATGTTCGGGTCTTCAAACATTGGACACATTGTACCTACATTAGCGTTAAGCAAAGCCAATCCTTCGAGTTGCAAGCCCCAAATCATACCTTCGCGTTCAGCAATATTAGCGGCTGTACGGGATAGAGGTACACCAAGTTGGTGAGCAATGGCTAACAATGCATCTTCGTCTGTATACAAGAAGTTAAGCAAATATGCTGCAACTTCTGGATGATTAGAATTGCGAGAAATAGCATGAACTAAAGATGGACGTTGCATAATAGCTTGACCGCCGCCTGGTGTTACCGCAGGAAGCAACGCAACTCCTAAACCTTCAACATGACGCTCAGCTGGATTATTATCCATAAAGTTTCCGCCAGTCAAAAAGATATTGCCAACCCATTCAAAAACGGAACCGCCGCGCCCTGACATCCAAACTGGATTTGTGGCATCGTGTGGTGGCTCTTGTTGTTCCCATGTTGGAAGTGTTCCGCTATCAATCATTTGTTGGAAAACATCAAACATTCTTTCAACTTCATCAACAGTGTGAAGCATTTGTCCGTTTGCCTGAAGATTACGGCCTGTTTCGTTATAAAGCATGGACAAAAGAACGATATCCAAAGTTTCTGGCCCAAGTGGGAAGAAGGGGTAAGTATTGTTGCCAGCATCAATTGGTAAGTTAGCTGAGGATACCAATGGGCCTAAAGCAATCCATTCGTCAAAAGTAGAAGGGAAAGAAGACAAGCCAGCTTCTGCCAACATTTCAGTGCTGTATACGATTACACGCCCGGTCATACCATGAGGTACCCCACCGAGTTGTCCGTCTGCTGTAGTCGTAAAGGAAAGCATTTCTGGCGACCATTCTGTAAGGTCGATAATATGACTTACAGTATTAAGGTCAAGGAATACATTTGTACCAGCTCCAAAAGAATGTACCCAAGCATAGTTTACCTGCATAATATCAGGCTCTATACGGCCAGCCAATTGAAGCGACAAGTTATCCATCCAGCCTGTGAAAGCACCAAATTCAACATCTACAGTGATATGAGGATATCTGTCCATAAATATCTGCAATGCTGCATTGATAGCATCATGACGAGCATCGCCGCCCCACCATGACATACTAATTGTGGCTGGATTGCCGTCATTAAGTTGCCATTCTGCTGGAGGGGGTTCTGGTGTTGGGTCTGCTGTTACTGGTGGAGGTGCAGGCGTGGCCGGGGGTGGTGTTGCAGCGGGTTGAGTAGTACCACCAGCACCGCCTCCACAGGCTCCTAGCAATAGTGCGGCCGATAAAATCGCGGCTCCCATTACTTTAATTGGTCTTTTCATAAAAATAAACACTCCTTCTCTAAAATTTATCACAATATGTCTTGGAAACCTTCCTTGGAAAATTTCACAGGTTAATCGGTTTCCTAATTCAGGCACTATTCTAATGCTATTTAGCAAAAACGTCAATAGATTTTCAAAAAAATGTTTGCAAGAAAAAAACCCTCCAACAAATTGCGTTGAAGGGCAGGTTTTTTTGTTTAGTTTGCAAGGAGCCTAATTATTGTAGCTCCAAACAGATATGGCTATTTCATCAATTTGACTCTACTGTTTCTATCAGCAATTTGCTTAAGCAAAGTTTCACATATCTGTGGTATATTTGCCGTGTCATTGCCTTCTAGCCTTGACATTGACATTACACTACGTTGTATATCTTCTTCATATATTCCTACAGAAGGATGGCTCATAGGGTCACTATATTTTATGGCCTCAACCACTTGTTGCAAAGGTTCTTCATGCTGAGGAAATTGACGGGCAATAGCTTCTACATCTGCTTGAAGAAGGCGTAAGGTAGAAACTTTTTGTTTTACTTCTGCATCCCGTTTTTCAATAACTTCCTTGCCACCATGCATAAGCAACAAAAATACAACAAAAAATGACAATACAACCAGATGCAAAAACACAAATACCCCTATGGGAAAATGAGAACCTGTCAAAAATTCTCGTAAAATAAAAACTACCGACAAAACTAACTGCGCTATCAAATAACGCCAAATAGTAGCAGGAAAAGCCACAAACCAAGGGAAGCTTTTTTTATTGCTTAGAAGATACAAATTACCCATACAAAACATAACGATTGCAAGCAAAGTAAAGGCATAAGCAATCAAATATGTGAGGGTAATCATAGGTATAAGAAAAAGCGTGGCAGTGGCAAGCATTGCCATAATCAAACCTATAATAAAAATGGTAGAACGGTTAGTTTGAGTGTTCATAGTCCAGTCCTTTCCAACTTATTCTAAGAAGCTGTATTCAACTCTTGGGATGCTGTATTAGCGAAAGCGATTTTCCGCATTTCAATGGGTTGAATAGAAACTATACAGCTTCTAAAGTTTATGCCCACATTCCAAGCAGAATTTGCCTTCTGGTGGCACTTCTTTATCACAAGCAGGGCATTTTTTTATCAGCGAACCTCCACATTCCATACAAAACTTACCTTTAAGGGTTTTTGTGTTGCAATTCGTGCAAATTATTTCATTTTCAGATAACGCTTGTTGCCCACATTCAGCGCAGAATTTCGCTCCTTTTGAGAATGAATTGCCACAGTTAGAGCAATTTTGCGTGCTGTCCATTTCCAAGGTGTTTTTGGAAATACCAACTGCATTGATTGAATTGACTGCATCGTTTTTGTCAACATTATCAATGGTATTTATTGAGTTTTGTATCATACCGCCTACGGCAGTACCTACGGTATTGCCAACCCCTGTTATCATACCCATACCAACGCCAAGGTTGGTCATCTGCCCAACGCTTTCATTGGCGGCTACTCGCTCTGCCACATCAAAACCACGCTCATCTTGATAAGTATAGCCTTCTAATGCCCGTTTTTGGGCTAATCCTTCTGCCTCAATTACCATGCGTTGTTTTTGAGTTTCCTGGTCAATAAGACCCGTTTGCTGGCGCAATTTGGCCTCAGCTATATCGGCATATTGACGAAAATGCAATTCCTTAAACCTGCGGTAGTTTTTATCTTCCTCAGGCTTGACAATGGTGGTAACAAAAAAGCGTTCCATTGATACGCCATATACCAAAAAATTTGGCTTAAAAATCTTATGCAAAGTCTCAGAAAGGGGAATTAAATGCTCGTCAATCTCAAAAATACTGATTTTTTCCTTTTTAATATAGGAAGCCAAATGATTTTTGATATGCGTCATTAGAAATGCCCGCATTTTTTGGATAAAACCTTGATGAGTAATGCCATTCTCTGTACCTACAACTTTGACCAATAACTTACGGGAATCCTCTACTTTTAGAGACATTTCACCGGAAGCACCGATTTGTATCGGAAAGCCATATGTAGGTTCAATATATTCCAAATGGGTTGCTGTACCCCATTTGATGGAAAGTTGCTCTGTTTTGTTGATAAAATAAACTTCACAATGAAACGGAGTTACATCTCCCGTAGCCGCTTTGAAAAACTTGCCAACTAAAGGCAGGTTTTGAGTATCCAATGTGTGCCGCCCAGGGGGAAAAAGGTCAAGGGCTTGACCATTCATAAAAAATACAGCCTCTTGGCTTTCGTGGACTATTAGCTGACTCCCTGTGGTAAAATCCTTAATAGGGTGCTTCCAGATAAAAACATCATTGCCACCTTCGTATTCTATCAACTCAAACTCAGCTAAAGATTTGTCCGCCATCCGATTTATTAAATTATTGATAGGATTGTTTGGCATTTTTCCTCCTCCTAACATAGACAAATAATAATTAGAAATAATAATTAAAAATAACTCAAAGACCGCAAAATATCATGTAACAACTGAATTAGTGCTGGAACATGTTGTGTTGCTACAAATATTGCAAATAGTATTGCACATAGTAATAGCGATAAACCTACTACAGCCAGTACCACAAAGATTATTGTTCCGCGTCGCCTTCTTACTATGGCCGCCATAACTTTTAGCCATATTATCATCCCAATTATCGAAAGCAATAGGAATGCTAATAATTCTAGGCCACTCAAATTCGGTAGGATTTCCCCAATAAATCCATGTTCAACAACTTGTAGTATTGCAAACCATGCTACAAATAATATCGGCAAGCCTATAATAAGCACTATGATAGATAGTATGGTTTTACGTTGATTTTTATCGGATGTTTCTGCCGTTTTGCGAATTTGTTCAGATGCAAATCGTTCTTCTTCTTTAGCTCTTCGCTTTTGTTTCTCTATGTTGTATTCTTGTTCTTCTCGCTGTTCTTTCAATTCGAGGTATATTTCTTCACATTCTAATGCCAAGGCAAAAGAATCCTTAAAACCACCCATTTCGCGGAATTGATTGGCGAGTTTATAGTAATCATTTTCGGATGATATAAAGTTTTTTGTGCTTAATAGTTGGTTGTACCGTATTTCTAAAGCAGAGCGTTCTTGTTCCGTGCTTCTGTCTTGTATGGATTGATTATATTCTTCAAGTTTTGCTTTGTATGTCCAATTGGCAAAACTCAACGCGCGTTTGTAATTATTGTATGTTGTCAAGGGCATTTTGCACTCAACTAGGTCTTCTTCTTTGTGTAGCCTTAATTCAGCACATAGTTTACCGATATAAGCGGGGGAATACTCAGGGTCTATATCCAGCACCCTATCAAAATATTCATCGGCCTGCTTCCAATCACTATCTTCAAGAAAGAGCTGTCCACGTCTAATAAGCGATTCAACACCAGGAGCGGCCATAGTGGTTGATGTTGTATCGGTAACTATTGGTGCCTCTGCTTGTGGCTTGGATTCATTTTCCCCGATTACTTTTTTTATCCCTCTTGTTAAATCCTGAATAAATCCAATCTTACTCATGTCCATTGCTTGGAAATAAGTGAGTTCTTCTGGCAAGTCATAGGCATCCATATCTCGATAGCATGGTATCAATAACTTTGAGCGGTCGTTTTTTGTAAGCGCGAGATAGCGGCTCCACTCGTTTTTTACCCATACTGCTTCAAAATATTCTTTTTGTGTACCTATTACTAACATCACTTTTGCAGTGTTAAGAGCATTGAATATATACGGCTCGTATTTACGCCCTACCTTGTCTTCCAAGGTAATACGCGCAAAAAATACTTTCATTCCCTCATTAACAAGGTGATAGTATATATCCTGTGCCAGGGTGCTATCCTTGGTGCGACTACCGCCGTCGGTAGACTCTTTATAACAGATAAAAATATCATAAGGATCTTCTTGATTGGAAATTGCTAATATATCCTTTTGAATTTCGTGAATCCGTTTTGCGGCTTCTACATAAAGCTCTCGGGTATAATCATCTGGAGCGTATTCCAAAGCCGCAAGATAATCTGCATCCACTAAAATGGGTGAAAACTGAGTCCTGTGGCAAGTAGGTATACGTTCAAAAGTTTTGGGGTCTTCTACATATTCAACACCATAATGGCATAACACCACACACCAATGAGCTTCAGCATTGGTAGCATCTTCGGTCAATATGCTTTCGTATGCAGATAAAGCCTTGTCAAACTCATGATTCCGCCTAAAGTGATTGGCACGATTAAACAGGTTTACAATCCGTTCGTCATTGGCTTTAGGCAAGGTTGATGTTACCCCACAGGAATCGCAAATGCCGAAAGTGGTGTCTAATTCTGCCTGAATATTGCCGCCGCACATTTTACATTTGAATGTCATCGTATCCCCCTTTTGACCTATGCGAATTTTTTATTTTCTTAATTTTAGTTTTCTTAATTTTAGTCAGTAACATTTCAGAAGTTATTATACCTTTGCTTGGCAAAAAAAGAAAGTCCACATAGATATTAAATCATCTTCCGCAACCTTTTTATGGAAACAACCCTTTGTATCAGTCAAATTTGCGAAATTTCCGTATTCTATGGTATACTTCCACTGAATTCTTCCACTTAAAGGGGGTCTATTTTTAATGAAACAGACTACTAACGAAAATATTAAGCAAATGGATATTTCATTGGGTGGTGGTTTGATTAGCGAAAAAATTCGCATTGATACCATTAATCACCCCATTTTGATTGTAGGTATTGGCGGCACAGGTATTGATGCATTACTGCGCCTAAAATATCAGATTAACCGACGGTTTCGCTTGCCGGACAACCCCGTTACCAAGAAAAAAAAGCAAAAGCCCGATAATATCGAATTTCTAGCATTTGAAACTAACGAACATGACCGCAAGCGTTACAAAGGCATTGGGCTTGACCCTCATAACGAACTAGTACTTCTTTCTAATGCCAGCATCGGTTCTATATTAAACAATCGTTCTACTATCCCTGATTATATTTCCAATTGGCTTTCTCCAGAATTGACCATCACTGATGGTACTAAGGGAGCTTGTGGCAATAGACAAGCAGGGCGTTTATTGCTATTTGAAAAAGTCAACCATGTTATTGACTCCATTGACAATAAAATCCGTGCCTTACGTGTTGACCAAGAAAATAAGCTTCTGGTATTTATTCTTACTGGGATTTCTGGTGGTACAGGAGGCGGCTCCTTTTTGGATATTGCCTATATTATTCGCGGACTGGTAGAGCGGGATTTTGGAAACAAAGGAGTGGACAAGGTTGAAATTTCTGGCTATTTATTTACACCAGATGTACACCTTTCCTCCAATACGCTAAATGTCCACACTGAAGAATACATTCAACGTAATGGTTATGCCTCTCTAAAAGAACTTGATTATTGGATGAATATTGAAGAGCGCGGTGCTGGGGAACGGTTTAATCAAAAATACGGTACACGATTGGAAGTTAATTCGGCGCAAGCACCTTTTAACCTGTGTCATTTAGTTTCAGCTACTAATGTAGATGGAGTCTTCTTAAAGGGTGCCTATGATTATTGCATGAATGTTACAGCCGAAAATGTCGTTAATTTTCTAGCACAGGAAGATAAGGCTTCTGAGCAGGAATTTGCCATTCAGGATTATTTAAGCAACCTTGTCTCGAATATCGCCACAATGAAAAGCAATTTGCCACTAGGTATGAACCATTGTGCTAATTTTATTTATAACATTATTGGGGCATCGGCGGCGGTTCTACCTACTGAGGAGATTACCACTTATCTAGCTCATTGCCTTTTCAAAGAAATCCATGAAATGTTTGAACGGGAACCTGATAGCCAAAGTCTGGATAGTTTTGTAGAAACGGCAAAACTGGATATTGATTCTATTGGTAACGCGCTGTCTTCTACTATTCCTCCAATTAAACTTGACCACGAAGGCACAGATTACTACAGCTACAATAATGTAATTAAGACCCGCCGCGTGGATGTGGATGAAAAATTGGCTGATATGTATCAGGCTTCTAAACGTGCCTTGCTAGAATCACGTCGTCGTTTGCCTGCCCAACTGTTAACAGAGACAAGAAGGGAACTAAAGGAAGTTTTCATGTCCCCGGCTCATGGCCCAATTTATGCCTCCCGACTATTATATTCTGACAGTGCGCCTTGCTTGTTGCGCCGATTAGATGACTATCAGCAAACCGTGCGAGACGCGCTTTCCCGTATCACAGAAGATATTCAAGCCTTAGAAATGGAATGCGAAGACCGCTTTGAGGAAGCACGCAAGGCATTATTTTTAACCAATGAGAAAAAAAAGGACGCGTTTATAGAGTCAAAAGTAAACCAATATCGCGCCCGTCTTAAAAAAGATTGCTTTGAACAATTGATTGAAGTTTTCCGTGATATAAGAAACGAACTGGAAGCCGACAATGATAAAACTTATTTCACCTTTGTAGAAATCCTTAATGAAATCAATAAAATACTGGAGAAAAACGGCGAAATCATAATCCAAGGCACTGAATCATTGGAGGTTAACACAAAAACCTACTATTGGAACATTATTAGTGTTGCAGATATTATTTCTGAAATTGAGGATGCAATCAAAGCCGCAGGCGCGGAAAAACTTGTAAGAGAATTTGCAAAAATGCTTGTAGCAGAATCTCACAAATGGATTAATGAAAATGATTTGGATATTGTAGGTTCCCTGTCTGATTTTATTTATGACCAGTTTGGGGGGCTTATATCTAAAACTATGGAAGAATATCTGCAAATCCGCTACGGCAAAGATAGAATCATTGACCAGGTAGTACAGGAAGAAATTGCCCCACGTCTTTACAAGGATGCAAAACCTGTATTCCATTTAGACAATAGTGCCGGAATGTTTAGTTTTCCGAGCTATGGTATTGTGTCGGTTCCCAATAATGTGCCTAATATTTTGCGTGGGATTGAAGCATATCAAAAACAATCCCTTTCAGCACTAAAATTTAATATTAAGCGTAGCAGTATTACCAACAGGATATTTTGGGTTAATACACAAAACGGTATTCCATTATTTGCTTATGCACCTATTCGTGTATATGAAGAGTTATATGAAAAAACCATTAATAGCAAAGAAGGCATTGGGCGGCATTTGGTTATGTCAGAGGCTGAAAACTGGGTTAACTTGCCTTCACCGATTCCAGAACGCATTTGGGGCGATACTTATCGCAACCCACGCCAAAGGACCAGCAATGACCGCGCCCGTCAGCTTTTTGAAGCGGGCATAGGGTATGGAAGCATTGTTGAACGTTCTGTAGATAATCAAGCGTCCAGTCGTTTTGCCTGTGTTGTAACAGAAGTTTTTGATTCTAGCAAATACGTCTTTAGCGAAGATACAGACTTTATGACCCTTTCCAAACTACTATCAGAGTTAGGAAAAATGCGTCAAGAAGGTCTTAAAATGGTGGAGCAAAAAACTATTTTTAACAGTGATAATCGTGAAAATGCCGAATCTAATTTTGCGCGTAGCCCAAAACTAATGGCATTAGTCACAGCTGAAAACAAAAAATATGAAGCTTTGGAAGCCATTATCGAAAAAGTACGCAACGCCAAAGAAGAAAAAGAACGAGACCAGCGTTCTGGAGATGATTTCTTACGGGCACTTATTGGTGAGGCTATCATCAAAAAGGCGGCATTATACGTTTACAATAAAGATTTGGAAGAAGACCCATGGGAACCATTTGTCAACTTAATTGACCATGCTAACTACCCCGAGTTTGAAATGTTTATGAATTACAAAGCGTTATCCAATTCTAAAAAAGATGCTCTACGCAAAAAGGCCAAAGAAAATGAAAGTGCTTATCCAGAAGGTAAGCTTTTGGAAGTACTGCAAAAATGGCAAGGAGTATTCGCGGCACGCAAGGAAACCATAGACAGCGATAAATGGGGCTATGAAAATGGAGAGGAAATGTATACCTTCTACCGTAATATCCTGTTGAAGCTGAATACGCATATTACAGCGTTGAGGGATTAGGTGTAATAATGACTGATTACACACAAATGGTGAAAAAGCTACTCCGAAAACTATTGAACATCAACCCGAGAGGAAAGTAGGCGAAATGAAAGCGATCACAGACTACTATGAAAACTACAACGAAGACATGAGATTAACCCGTGACAATGCGCATCAGGTAGAATATTTGACTACTACGCATTATTTTGACCAGTTAATCCCGGCTACCAGTACAATTTTAGATGTTTGTGCTGGTACGGGTATATATTCTTTTTATTTAGCACAGCAAGGCCATATGGTTACAGCCTGTGACATTTCGGCGCATCATGTAGAGCTTATTAAGTCTAAGCCTGAGTCCGACAAATTGGCTGAAATAGCCGTAAGTAATGTCCTTGACCTTTCTCGTTTTGATGATGGAGCCTTTGATGTAGTATTGTGCATGGGTGCTTTGTACCATTTGAATAACATCAATGACAGGGAAAAGTGTCTTTCAGAATGCTTGCGTGTCTTAAAAGTAGGTGGGTTATTTGTGGGGGCATATATCAACCGCCATGCAGTATGTATACAGTCCTTTCTTGAGAATCTTTCTGATGAGGTGCAAGAAAGAAAAGAACTAGCAAAAACGGGTGTATTTAATGTTTTTTACGGCATGGATTTCAAGGAAATTAATACATTAACAAATCAATTTCCTTTGGAAAAGATTGTGGATATTGGCATAGACGGATTGGCTTATCCTCTTAGTCAATGGTTAAACAATCTAACGTCAAGCGAATTTGAAGAATACATGGGTTATCATATATCAACCTGCGAACAGCCCTCTATCATTGGAAATAGTATACATGGTCTGTGGATTGGGAGAAAGAGTGGGTAAGAGAAAATCGGTAGAAATTATAGATTGTGTTCTTATGCACAAGAACATACCAGTTGTGGATATCATAATCAATTCCACCAACGGGTATATTGAAAAAATAGGTATTATTCACAATCTTGAGCATATTCCCATTGGCACAACAGAATCATCAACGCAGAATGCAGGAAAACCAAATCGCGCCTTACTAAACGATTGGTGGATTGGCCGCTCTATCCCAGCAAGTCGCGATAAAATTCAGTCCGCGCTTTGTGTACTGCAAATGCAAATGCCAGCCACACTTATAGCCAAATGTTACGGGTTAAGTTTATCCGACCAATACTGGATTTGTCCGAAGGATTTTGAATTAGAGGGCTTTGGGTTAAAAGATTTCGATATAAATAATCCTATCTCAAAGCATTCTGTTTCTGCGGGGCTGAAATGGGAATATGTCAATTTCTTTGATAATGATTTTTCAAAGGATATTGGCGAGATATTGTTTGGGCATGAGCCAGAGGATATTTCGTATATTGACATGTTTTCGCCTGATAATACTTCTGATGGTTGGTTGCAAAAGAAATGGGTTATTCAAAATGGCAAACGCTTCTTGATGAAAGGCGGCAGTGGCGTTTTTGAGCAGGAACCTTTTAATGAGGTTATTGCAAGTGCAATTCTACGGCGGCTAGGGATTCGACATGTGCCATATACCTTGTCATTTCTTGAAAAAAAGTCGTATTGCTTATGCGAAAATTTTGTTACAACAGAAACTGAGTTTATTCCGGCGTGGCGAGTGATACAAACTCAAAAACGCGATAATAGAGAATCACCGTTGACCCATCTATTACGCTGTTGCGATAAGCTTGAGATACCAGACGTACAGCTCGCAATTGATAAAATGCTAGTCTTGGACTATATCATTGCAAATGAAGACAGGCATTATAATAATTTTGGTTTTTTGCGCAATGCAGAAACTCTGGAATGGCTTGGTTTCGCGCCCATTTTTGATAGCGGAACATCACTCTGGTATAACACTCAACATGTGGGCAAACAAATGGAAAGCAAGCCTTTTAAGAAGTCACATAACGAACAACTCAAGCTTGTAAGTAATTTGGAATGGTTTGATTCAGGCACACTGGAAGGCATAAAAGATGAATGTGAAGAAATTCTGGAGCAATCAGACTTAGTAAGTCCAGAACGCGCAACGGATATTGCATTGGCCGTTTCCAAAAGAGTTTTGAGCATATCGGGTAAGTTATTTTTCAGACATTCCTAATTCAGGGAGCAGTATTCATGAATGAAAAAACAGATATCATACAATTCGTTCGGCAATTTGCTGAGCGATATCGGATAGAAACTGAGCGTGTTTCTGCGGCTAGGGGGGAAGCATTGCGGCATCCCTCTGTATTTGTGTTGCTGGGAGATGAAGGGGACACCTATGAAGATTTATTGCGTTTTTCCAGCGAGTCTGCGGCAGATGGTGTATTTTTCTTACTAATCCCAACAGAAAGTATGGAGGCAGGAAGCGTAGGTGCTGTACATGCTATCCGCGCCCTTAAAGCAGATATTCAACGTAATGAGGCACGGCTTAATGTAAAACGGGTGAATATTTCCGTGCTAATACAAGCGACCATGGTGCAGGAAGGCATTTCAGAGAAGGCCGGATTGCTTCTGCGTTCTCTGTTTTCAGAGGATTTCCCGATTGTATATATCTCTTTGTTTATTTTGCTGTCGGAGTCCAATATTCAGGAAAATTTTGAAAAACGTTCTGCGGCCTCTTTGCGCTTGTTATACGAGGTTCAGCGGTTTCAAAATGAAAACTATGTTGGACAAATGGAGTTACAATTAGAAAGTGGCGGGGGAATTATTCCTATTGCCCATAATGGCGCGCTTTATCAGTTGGCATGGTTGTTAAGTGATCGCAACGAATACGATACCGTTAGCGACGAAAATAGGCAGAATAATCTTGCGGCTATTAGTAGCCTGCATTTTCTAACTCACACGGATTCCCGATTTGAGGATACCGTACACAAAAAGGAGCAAGGAACAGCATTATTTGTAACTGCGGGAATGGCAAAGCTTACAAAGCCCAATCGGGAGATAGCATTTACGGTTTTTAGGCGTGTGATGGAACATATTGCGGGGCAAATTGGGGATTCAACAGGAAAAACTGAAACTGCACGGACTTATATCCAAACTTATTTGGAAGCTTTGCCGGAACATCCTTCTGTGCAAGCCGCTATGAGCGAGCCTATTTCTGAAGAAAAAATGTCCCATGGTATGATGAGCGTTACTGCAAATTCTGTAAATGGACGGGCTTTGCACAAGAAAACTCTTTATGAAGTTGAGCAATTGCTATATGACGACCGTGCTAAACGTTTTTTTGAGGTTAATTATGCCAGTTATGGAGAGACGGCTGCACTGGCACTGGAAGCCTTGAATGTTTCTAAAGTTCTGGCGGATATTAAGGAGCATATCAACAGCTCTGGACTTGCCGCTGCAAAATGGTATCGTCAAGGGGGTGAGGCTCTTCTTTCCTTTGAAAAACGCATCACACAATGCGAATTAGAATTGGAAATGCGATACCAAACAAGGTATACCAATAAACCTTTCCAAGGGACGGAAAACGCAAAGCGAATGATTGCCGACTTATACACCTTGCGTACTAAAGCAGAATGGTTACGGCGTTTACGCGATATTATGCGCAAAATAGATGATGCCTTACTTGAATTTTGTGAGCAGTGCAAGGAATATCTTGCTTTAATGTCCCAAACCACGGATTTGCTTATAAAACACGATACACCGGGGCTTCACATATCCGAATACTATGGGCAAGTTGTAGACCAAATTATGTTAGAACTTACGGCGCGATATGGTGAAGGCTTTTATTATCGTGAGGAGTTTATTGGCTCCATTTTTGCCGCATGGGAATCTGGCAATTTTTTTGAGCGCGTCGTTGGCTTTATTGAGCAATATATCTTTCCGCATCCTTCTATGCGGCTTACTTTTGATGAAGACTTGCAAGAACGCGCAACTGTTGCACCTGATTTTTATGATAGCAAATTTACAGATAAAAACGAATTCTATCGGCAACTTTTGGCGGAAGCTGATAAAAAAGCAGCGTTGGCAATTTCACTACAACGTTATGATGATTTAATTTTTGAAAAATATTATTTTGGAGATATAAATGGTGCCTGTATGCAGTTTGCACAAGAAAATTCTCGTTCTGGTGAAACGGCTTATTTTTTGGAGGATGCATCAGGTTTTAAGCTAATCAGGCTGGCGGGCGGGTTTACTCCAGAAGATTTGACACGCTATCGCGCTATGAAGACGCATTTGGAGGCATTAAAATCACGAGTATAATAAAATCCAACAAGAATGGGGCGTGATCAGATAATGAAAGTTAGCCCAGCAATGCTTATTTTCGGCGCGGGTGGCGGGGCAATTGGCTATTTTGTTGGCGAATGGATTCTGATTCTGACTTTTCGTGATATACCCATGCCGTTGCAAGTCGCGCTGTATATGGCGGTTTTGGGATTTTTTATTGTGGGCATGTGTTTGTTGGCAGAAACTTTATTTCCTATTATCAACGGCGTACATTGGAAGCGGAATTATGCCGGGATTTCTTGGAGATATTTTCTTCCAGCGGCAGTAATCCCATTGCTGGCATGGGGAGCTTTAATGCAGGCTATTTTTCAGTGGGAACGAATTAGTGAAACGCCACAACATATTTATATACTTATTGACCGTTCTGGAAGTATGGGGTGGAACGACCCCCATGATGAACGGTTAGATGCGGTTATGCGGCTGATTGATATTTTTAACCCAATTGACAGTGTAGAGATTATTGCATTTGACCATTTGTCTGATGTAACAATCCCTTTAATCAATGTGGGGTCGGATGGAGCTAGAGAGGCAATAGCTGAAGAAGTTTTTGCAATAGTACCTATTGGCGGAACGCAGTTTGACGTTACGCTAAGACATGCTTTTGAGCGAATTGTCGAAAACGGGTCATATTTGCCAGGGATTCAAACATCTGTTATTTTGCTATCAGATGGCTTTAGTTACCTTGATGAGCGGATTTTACATTCATTTATTGACCAAAATATCCCTGTTCATACGGTGGGATTTGCATTGCCCGATATCAGAGGGGAAGAAATGCTGGAATTTATAGCTACTAGAACCAATGGTATGTTTGTGTTGGTGGATGTAGTAGAAGAATTGGATGCTGAAATGCACCAATTATATCAGGTATTACCAACGCGTTTTATACTTCATACTGAACCCGGATGGCATTTTGATATACTTCAATGGCTGTTGTATGCCGTTGCTGGAACAATAGTGGCTCTAATATCTGCATTGTTATTTGACAATCGTTATACATTCCGGCCATTGATATTGGGCGGGATAATTGGCGGGATAGCGGCTGGTGTAGCGTTAAGTGCCGTTAGCTGGAGTCTGTTGATTCCTAATATTTTGTTAGGAGCTGTGTTTCCACTGTTTACATTATTTTCGCGTACACCAAGTACCACGGGGAAATCAATATGAAGCTTCTATCGCTTCCCCATGGGGATGTACAACTTCCCGCCTTCTTCCCAGATGCGACACGGGGGGTTGTACGTTGTTTGGATGCAGAAGACGTTGCAAAATGCGGCGTAGAAGGACTTGTAATGAATACCTATCATCTTCTTTCCAAGCCAGGTCCATCCACAATAAAGGCTCTGGGTGGATTGCATACTTTTTCAGGTTGGAACCATCCGATTTTAACAGATTCTGGTGGTTTTCAAGTGTTTTCCTTGATACGTGAAAATGCAAAATTTGGCGAAATTCGGCGCAATGAAATTATTTTCTATTCAGATGATGGGAAGAAAACAATTCTTTCACCTGAAAAATGTATACAATCCCAATTTGCATATGGTGCCGATATTATGATGTGTTTAGACTACTGTACCCACCCTGATGACCCGCCAGAAATCAATCGTTTATCAGTGGAAACCACAATTCGCTGGGCACGGCGTTGCAAAGATGAATACAATCGTTTGTTAACCACTACTAAAAGGAATCCGCGTCCGCTCATTTTTGGAATTATTCAAGGGGGCAACGATAGAGCATTGCGCAAAGAATGTGCCGAGGCTCTTATCGAAATAGGCTTTGATGGGTTTGGATTTGGTGGGTGGCCTCTTGATACAGAAGGAAATATACAAACAGATATGTTGGCTTATACAGCGCGACTTATGCCAGACCATTTGCCCAAATATGCGATGGGGTTAGGCAAACCAGAAGGTGTAGTGTTATGCAATCGCATGGGGTACAACCTTTTTGATTGTGTAATTCCAACGCGAGAGGCACGGCATAATAGGCTATATGTTTTCGAACCAGAACCAAATGTATATGCGGATAACTTTTACAAATATTATTATTTGCTGGATGATATATATCGTCGTGACCCACGCCCTGTATCAGAAGTTTGCGACTGTTACACCTGTCAAAATTATTCCCGTGGATATTTACGGCACTTAAATGCTATTGGTGATTCATTAGGGAATCGCCTAGCTACAATCCATAATCTGCGATTTTATATGATGTTGATGGACTATCTGCGCAAAGATTTCCAATAAGCCTAATGAAATGAAGGTATTTATTAATGTCAGACGCACTTATTATTTGCGAAAAGGTACTCGCTTCAAAAAAATATTCAATGCTTTATAGTCCGCTAGTTTTGCGCGTTTGCGAAGGAGAATGCAAAAAACATCCGAAAAAGGAGCAACTCAAAGCAGTAAAAAGTAGTCTGCATACCATTTATGGCGCGTATGGGTTCGGTGAAATCCATAAAAAAGCCAACCGTCTACTTGATAGCTTAGGCAGTTGGCAATCCGAGCAAAACAAATCTGGACTAGCTTTACAGAAAGATATTTTTGAACGCGTTTTAAGCCTGCACGCTTCCACCCGAGAACGAATGACCTATCTTACTGAGTTTTATGGGTTTATTTTTGAGCATATTGGCTCTGTAGAATCGGTGTTGGATATAGGTTGTGGATTTAACCCGTTTACAATTCCATGGTTCCCTGTAAAAGGGCTAGAAAAATATTACGCACTGGATATTGACAAGGCCACTGCCGAACTAAATAACCGTCTTTTTGGTTTACTAGGCAAACCACTTTTAGCTTCATGTGTAGATATTGTGATAGAAACGCCGCCTACTGCTGTAGAAGCGGCCTTTTTGTTTAAGTTGCTTCCTGTGATTGAACGGCAAGCCAAAGGGCGCTGCATACAGTTGCTAAATGAAATAAATGCTAAATTCCTGGTAATTACCTATCCCACCAAATCCTTATCAGGCAAAGAAAAAGGTATGCAGGAGTTTTATTCTGCAACCTTTGAAGGAATGATTTCTTCTGCTACGCCAGCATTCAGATTGGTAGCCAAACGAGAAATAGGAAACGAGTTGGTATATATTTTAAGCAAATCACGTTCATACATGTGACAACCTGTCACCCGCATAGAATTCTACTGATATCTTGAAATTGGAAGGGTGAAATTCTATGCAAAATATTGGTGCTGTAAACGAAAAAGGCGGAAAAGGTGAAAAAAGCTCATTAAAATCACGTTTGTTGGCTGTGGATGTGGACTATTCTATCTATGCGGTCGTGATAGCACTAGTACTATTTGGCATATTAATGGTGTTTTCGGCTAGCCATGCTATTACTGGGCGTAGTGCCCGCTATAATTTTGATACTTTTTTTTACTTAAAACGTCATGGAGTTATGGCGGTTATTGGATTTCTTTGTATGAATATCATGACAAATTTCCCTTACCAAATGTTAAAACGGTTTGCTTTACCCTCCTATTTGGTTTCTCTGGGGCTTTTATTGTTTGCAGTTACCTTTGGTATTGTTAGTCATGGTGCTGGACGTTGGATACCTCTGCCATTTGGTTTACAGTTTCAGCCTTCTGAAGTGGCTAAAATCGCACTAATCTTGACATTAGCCAGTATTATTTCACGCAATCCTACCATTTTGCACAAATGGGTGGGGTTTATTATTTGCGGAGGAATAGTTGGGGTTATGGCGGCCTTTGTTGCATTAGGCAACCTTAGTACAGCCATTATTACCGCTATTATCGGGGGCGGAATACTTTTTATAGCCAGTCCTCATATTTGGCGTTTTGTTATTGTGGGCGGGGCAGGTGTTGGAGGTATAGTGGGGTATTTGGCTTTTATGGCTTATTTTGCAGGCGACGCTATGGGAGGACAATTTCGTGGTGGACGCTTCTTGGCATGGCAAAACCCGTTTGAATATATGCAGGGTTATGGTTTTCAGATTGTGCAATCATTGTATGCTATTGCCTCGGGAGGACTTTTTGGGCTGGGAATTGGCCAAAGCCGTCAGAAAACATTTCTACCCGAGGTACATAATGATGTAATCTTTGCAGTTATTGCCGAAGAATTGGGGTTTATGGGAGCAGCATTACTATTGATACTATTTGGTATATTGGTATGGCGCGGTTTGTATATAGCTATAAATGCGTATGATACTTTTGGAGCATTGGTGGCAATTGGTATTATATTGATGGTTGCTAGTCAAGTTGCTATTAATGTGGCGGTTGTTACCAATACCATCCCCAATACAGGGATACCCATGCCATTCATAAGCTATGGGGGTACATCGTTGATTGTAAGCATGGGAGCAATGGGGGTATTGCTAAATATTTCGCGGCATTCAAAAAAATCGAGTTGAAATGATTTGAGATTTAGAATAATGACATTCAAACCATCACTGCCATTTCGGAATAGTGGTGGTTTTTGTATTGAAAAAATTGCGACCTGTGCAATAGCTTTTTGGGAAACGAATTTATCACGTTTCTAAGGGGCGAAAACGCTAAAATTAAGGCCATTTGCCCCTGATTTCATCCCTTCGCATTGAATGAAAACCCAGAAATCCGCCGTTCGTGCTAAAAGCTATTGCACAGACTTAGTTGCAACTGCTAGTCATGCGAGGCTTTATTGAAACTGATACCGATTTTGTTGATACTAGCAGAACCTGTCCCAACAGCGAAAAGCACACTTTCAAATATATTTTCCGTTTTTTAAGTGAAAATCTGTAGATAAAATATTCCTCTTACCTTCTTTTTCTAAACCGAATTCCTCTCCTCCTGCGCGCAAGCATTCTACGAATACCATTATAGGTATGATGGAGCATTTGCCGTACAGGTGTATTATTTTCTTCATGAAGCATTCGTGGCAAAGCAACATAAACCACAAGGCAACGCAAAATAGCAGTAAGTCCAAATATAAAACTGTATCGGGTTAAAACTACACTAAAAACTGACAATTCCATTGTTTCAAAAATAGAAAAGACATTATCAAGCAACCAACCGCCAGTTGCATTTGCTAAGCCTATGCCAATAATAGATGTAAACATAAAATACATAGCAAAATACATTGAACGATTCTCTTTGGGGGCGTGACCTAGCATCATATTATTAACACCCAAATCGAACCCAGGAAGTAGTAACCCTTGAGAAAGCCCAACCAAAGCAATTAGAACTATTGATATGATATTATTAGTGGTAAAAATCCAAAAGAATGGAGCAATGCAAAGCAAACCATTGGCTACCTGCATTACGGTTTTATTTCCATGCGTATCAATTGTCCGACCCCAGTAAGTAAGAATCATAATTGAACATATGTTGGGAAGTATTTGTATAAGGAATGTAATAAGCGTATTACTTAACAAAACCCCTTCACGTAAATGTACCAAAATAAAGGGCGTTGACAGATTGACTGAGAACATCCATATGGTCATAAAAGCAATAAACCTCATATAAGGCTTGTTTTTAAGTGCCGTGCCAAGCATATGAGTGAATTTTTCTCCTTGCTCAATTGGAGGGGGCATAGGAGGAAACTTAACCCATATAAAACATGCAATATCCATCATACCCATAACTGCGGCTAATGCAAAAACCAGAGCAAAACTGTTATATCCGGTAAAAGAGTCTAAAAGCCATGCGGTAAGGAATCCGCCGGCCACTCCAAAAATGGTGAAAATCCGTGAACGCACCGCAAAATATCGCCCGCGGATATGTGGCGGTACTGAATCTGCCGCCCAAGAATGAAAAGAAACATTCATAAAGGGTACCGTAAAGGCAGAGATAACCATAAACACCGCAGCAATTATAATACGCATTTGCGGGTTCGAGTGGTCAAGTGGCACAAAAAACGGAACTAGCCCAAAGGGCAACCAAACAAAACGCTGTACCAGACCAAACGATAGAAAAATAGCCTTGCGTTTGCGAGTTCGTTCCAACACATAAGCAGCAACCAACTGCATAGGTGAAGCCATAGGGCCAATAGCAAACAGTAATCCAAAAACGAAATCGGAAGCTCCAAGCTCCCGTAAATAGCCAGCCATAGCTATGCCGTTTAGTATATTGAAATTAACGATACCAAAAGCAACGGCTAAAATGGCCAGTTTGAGTGCCTTAACAGTTTGAGAATCAATGCCATGCTCATCAAAGAGTTCTAGGCGTGGAATTCTGTACCTCAAATTGTCAATCCTTTCTTGGTTGATTGGGTAAGAATATTTTGCAAGGGAACGTAAGGAAATAAAGTTGCAATATTGTAACTTTATTTTCTTATGCTCCCTAACCTGGTATAAGGCAAATATGATTTCAGGGCAATTATAACAGATTCGTCTTTTACTTCAAGAGAAGGTCGCGAATAACAATAAATTTTAATTGTATCGAATCGAAGAGATGAAAAAGCAGGAAATGATGTAGATTCATAATATAGATTCATGATATAATAGCTTCATTATAGAAGTGGGGGAGAAACCTGTGTTCAATTTCAAAAAACTTAGCACAAAATTCACATTTGGCGCGGCCATCATTCTTTTGATAGTAACATTTGTACTTATTGGTCTAGTTTACTATATCGTAACTGATATGGAAGAAACAATTGTTGAGGGATTCACAGGACAAGCTTTGTTTTCAACGGGGTATACCGCCCGTAATATTGACAATTGGCTTATCGAAAAACAGGCGGGTGTGGAAACTCTGTACCGAGTACTACCCACTTTGTCCGATAATTCGGCGCGCTTTGCAGTTATTGACAGCCTTTTAGGTGTTTTGGGTACGCCTTATATTGGATTTTCAAATGATGATTTCCATATCGCCACTGGTTGGGTACCTGATGCTGGATGGAGTCCCGTTGTTAGGCCGTGGTATGAAGCCGCCATGGAAAATTCGGGGCAAACCGCATTTATTCCACCATTTGTAGATTCATCTACAGGAGAATTGATTATTGCCATTTCCAGACATTTAGGTGAAATTAACGGCTTTGATGCTGTGCTTTCTGTAGACTTGTTTATCAGTGATGTGATGGACATGGTTTGGGAAGCTGTGACAATACCTAGTTCTTATGCCTTTTTGGTAGACCAAAATGGAAGAATTATTGTACATACACATAATCCCAATTTATCCCCGTCAATTGTGAATAATGTAATTTCTGCAACTTACGTTCATGATGTAAATGCTTACAGGCAGTTTATTGAGGCGCGTTTGGGCGGTGCCGAAATATTACAGGTGCGAGATGACGCAGGCGATATTTGGTATATAACATCTCATGAAATATATTTGGCTAACTGGACTTTATACATGGCCGTGCCTTATCAGTTTTTCTATACAGGCGTTTCTGGCCGGATGACAAGAGTTGTTATTGGTTCGGTGATAGCTTCAATTGTAATTTTGATTTTAGTAAAACTTACTATTGACCGCACTATTGCCAAGCCTGTCAATGAACTCAAAAATGCCGCGCAACAAATAGCCATAGGCAAATTAAATGTAAACTTAATGACAAATTCCCATGATGAAATAGGCGAATTAAGCCGTTGTTTTGCGCAAGTGGCTAACACTATAAGAAATATGGTAGATGACCTGATTAAATTTGAACACGAATACAATATAAATGGAGACATTGATTATAGAATTGATGCGAGTAAATACCAAAATTCCTTTAAGGAAATGATTGAAGACTCAAATAACCTAGTTGAAACCGTTGTACGCGATATAATGGACTTCCTGAATACCCTTGAGGAAGTAAATGCAGGGAACTTTGCCCCGCAAATTAGAAAACTGCCAGGTAAGAAAGTGATTCTGGAAAAATCTATAGAATCCACTACCAAAAACATGCTTGCTATCAGCACAGAAATAAATGAAATGATTGAAGCGGCAAGCGTCAAAGGTGATTTACATTTTCGTGTGGACGAAAACAAGTATAAGGGTGACTGGAAAAAAATCATGTTTGGGCTTAATCAAATTGCTGAAGCTGTAGACCGCCCAATCGTTGAAATCAGAAATGCCATGAACAAAATGGCTCAAGGTAACTTTATAGGTACCGAAATTACAGGCAACTATAAAGGTGATTTCTTGGAAATCCGCGAGGCAGTAAACCTTATGATAAACACTACAAACAGCTATATGAGCGAAGTAGCAGAAATATTGGCTGAGATTTCAAGAGGAGATTTAACTAGAACCATACAGCGAGAGTATATAGGCGATTTCATGTCGCTTAAAGAACCAATTAATCAAATTTCCGAAAACCTGCATAGAACAATCAATGAAATTTCTTCTGCATCAAAGTATATACTTGAAGGTGCAAAAAGAATTACCATCAATGCAACAGAACTTGCAGACGGTTCTCAAGGGCAGGCAGTGTCACTGGAAGAGCTTAATACTTCTGTTGAAATGATTAAGCTACAAACCAGAGAATTTGCTGAAAACGCCCGCAATGCTAACAATATTTCCAATAAATCTACCACCAACGCCCAAGAAGGTAGCGAGGCAATGAAACAGATGCTTGAGGCTATGATACAAATTAGGGAATCATCATCGAATATTTCCAAAATAATTAAGGTTATTCAAGATATTGCTTTACAAACCAATTTGCTTTCATTGAATGCTACGGTTGAAGCTGCACGTGCTGGAGAACATGGCAAAGGGTTTAGCGTAGTTGCAGAAGAAGTACGTAATCTGTCTGCAAGAAGCCAAAGCGCGGCCGCAGAAACCACTAGCTTAATTCAAGATTCAATGAATAGGGTAGAATCTGGTACTTCCATTGCAAACGTTACTTCAGAATCTTTGAGCGTTATTGTTTCAAACGCCACAGAAGTATTCGAGCTTATCAACAATATTGCCACTGCTGCAAGCGAACAATCCGAAACAATTACCCAAGTCAGTGAGGTATTGTTAGCCACTGCAAATATGGTACAGGATAATTCAAAATTTGCTCACGAATCCGCCGCCACAGCTCAGGAACTTAATTCACAAGCTGAAACACTTCAGCAATTGGTGACATACTTCAAATTGTAGGTGTAACTTCACCACCAAAACCAATAGATAGTTCGTAGATAAAACTCCTCTATCGAAGCCTTTTGCTTCGTAGAGGAGTTTTATTATGGAGTTAATTATTTAGCAAAGCCATAACCCAGAAGCCGGATTTCTGATAAAAAATATTTCCTCACCATTCACGATATTGAATCCATCTTTTAATGTGTTAATATCATAGAGGCTTAGAATTTCGTCAAGTTTCGCATAGTTAAATCCAGCATTTTCTACTTCATGTTTTGTTAGTCCTTCTGTCACATAAGTTACATCAAAGCGTCCTTCCGATGAACCATGTATTAAATGTGCAGCAACACCAAGATTATTCTTCAAGTCTTCGTTGTTTTCTGTTAAGGAAAGAATTTTATCCCTTCCCCAGTACCCATATTTACGTATTAGTGCATCATTTTCCGAATCTTCTCCAAAGCCTCTAACACCGGGAGCCACGACTATTAGCCTACCACCGTCTGCCATTGCCATACGTGTTCTGTAAATGGCTTTGTTTCCGAGCCATGTAGTGTGAAATTTTTCAGGTTCCAGATAAGTTACTATTTTTTTGAGGGGAGCGTCTAAAAAATTCAAGTTATGTTGTCTACTGACTTCTATAGAGCGGCTGAAAAGTTCTCGTTCTCTGCCTGAAGAAACACTTTGTACAAGTACATCATTGTTTGCATCTATAGTTGTGACAGTAAGAATGTACATGATGGGTATATGAGAAATAAATTTATTTTCTGCGTAGTCAAAAATCTGATGTACAGGGCTATTATCTTGACCCATAACACGCTCCATACCGTACAATGCTCCTAGATAGTGGCTATAATTTATCATATCACTTCCGCCACACCCGACAAAAATATTTTTATTGAAATTAGACATTCCGGCTACTTCATGTGGAACCACTTGCCCAATTGAAATGATAATATCATAGGTAGGGTCAACAATCCTACGATTTACTTCTACCGGAATAGAAACATTCAATTTCCCTTCGGATACATGCTCAATAAAATCTGCTGGAATATCTCCAAGCTTTAGTACATCCTGCCGCCAACGATGCACAAGGAAACGCTCTTTGGGAATATCGGGATACATCTTTTCTATTTCTTTGTGAGTCATTGCAATATGAGTGCCAAGTGCGGGCATGATGTCTATTTCGGCATTGGGAAGTAAGTTATATAACGTTCGTGTTATATAACCTGCATATGAATTTGAACGCGTTATATCAGGCGGAATAAAGAGTGCTTTTTTGATTGGAGGGCAAGACTTTAAGGCGCGAGACAATAACTCTTCAATTTGCTCATCTTTTAATCCAAGTTGGGAATCACTAGATTTCAAAAATAACTTGTCCATAGGTTTCATCCTGTCTAAGAGCTTGTCTAAGGAATCTGTCCACGTTATTTCTTGACAGTTCCTAATATTTTGATAACCATATCATACTGCCTACGTTGACTCAATAGTTTTGTCAAAAATATTCGGGGGATGTTCGATTATTGATATTTGTGCATTTGGCGTGTATCTACAAAAATAACAAGTTGCTCAAGATATGATGATGTGTTATTCTCATTTCTTATTGATGATGTTATCAGGGAAATGCCGCTTTTAGTGGTGCTTCCCTTACCCCTTAAGATTAGGAGGGCTTAAAATGAAGCTCAAAGGTAAAATTTTGTTGCCAGTAGTTCTTATCCTTGTAATTGCGGTAACAGCGATTTCTGTTGTAAATTACATATTTGCACGGAATATTGTAACAGAAATGATTGACGCAGAAATGGATGCAGCTATGAGCAATATCCTTGCGGCAGAACAACTGTCGAGTGAGATAACGAGTATTGTCATAGGAGAAATAAACTCAAAAGACACTGCTTTAGCGAGGGCATTAGCTGAAATAATCAGACTTAATCCAAGTGTTTTAGAAACGGATGAAATGACAAGGATTGCAAATATGTTGAATGTTACTGAGGTTCATGTAGCTGACGGTGACGGTATTTTGCAATATGGTAATGTGCCAGAGTTTTTCGGATTTTATTTTGGTTCAGGCGATCAAGCAAGGCCGTTTTTGCAGATACTTGATGACCCTACATTTGAGTTGGCACAAGAAGCACAACCAAATGTAACCCTCGACGTTATGTTTGCGTATACTGGCGTTGCCCGAACTGATGCTCCAGGATTTGTTCAAGTTGGTATTGCCGCAGAAATTCTTGATAACTTAACATCAGCGTTTGATATACAAAAGACGATTGAAAGAACAAGGCTGGGTACAAACGGTTTCTTATTTATAGTTGAAAATGGTGTAATAACATCCCATTTTGATGCAAATATGATAGGTCAAAATTTTACCCCTACAGCGGAAAGAGTCGTTAGTAACAATAGGACATGGTTAACATTTAACTGTGTTGAATATTACGCAGGGTTCTATGACATGGGTAATTTTACAGTTTTCACAGTCATTACAAGAGACGAATTTTTCACACATCTTAACATGATGAGTACTGTATCAATAGGTGTATCTGTAATAGCGATTGCGTTAATGGTGGTTATATTGCTTGCCCTCGTATTACACATAACTCGCCCTATCACCGAGCTTACTGTTGCTACAAAAGAGATAGCTCGTGGTAACTTCGATGTAAATTTGCAATCAAGCGGAAATGATGAAATAGGTATGCTTACCCGTGATATGTTTACTCTTGCAGATGTCATAAAAGATGTTATTAACGAAATTCAAAAGAAAACAGAAGCAATTAACAATGGTAATTTAACTGCAATCAAAACAGAATCTCAAGCAAAAGGCGCGTTTCAAGACATTCTCGACAATGTTGACAATGTAACAGAAAGCCTTTGCAAATATTTTGACATTTTGGATTGTGGCATTATTCTTTTTGACCTCGAATATCGTTTTACTTTCATAAATGCACTGAATAGAAAACATGGATTTGACCCAAACGTTTTATTGGGCAAAACAATTAAAGATACTCTACCCCCTGCTGAAGCCGATTTTTTAGTCGGAAAACTTGAACAGGTAGCAAAATCAAGAGAAGTTGTTCATTATCCAATCGAAATGCCTTTACCAGATGGCAGTTTCATATACGCAGACCACGCTATGATACCCATTGTCGGCAATAATAACAAAGTAGTTGCCTATATGAATCTCGCTAATGATACCACTAAAATAATGAAGTCCCAAAAACGTGCTGAAAAAGTTACTGCATATCAGGAGCGTGAGGCAGGCAACATTACCCAAAAACTTCGTGATGGGCTGGAAAAAGGCATATTGCAATTTGCCTATGAACCACAAGCCCATGATGAAGATACCGCCGAATCTGCATTCGCTTATAAGAAAATTGGTAATTCATTGAGTCATGCAGTTAATTTCATCAAGGATTATGTAGAGGAAGTTAATAACACTTTGGCTGTCATTGCTAAAGGCGATTTAACCACAAATATAGGCAGAGAATATGTTGGCGATTTTGTCACTATCAAGGAATCCATAAACAATATCAGTAGTAGCCTAAATAATACCATGTCGGGAATTTCTGCCGCTGCCGAACAAGTTTTATCGGGAGCAACCCTAATTTCCACAAGTGCGGCTGATATGGCAAGTGGCGCGCAGGAGCAATCAAGTTCTGTCCAACAGCTTAACGCTGCCATAGAAATGATTAACCACCAGACACAGCAAAATGTTGACAATGCTATACACGCCAATAAATTATCAGGTAAATCTTCGCACAATGCCCAAGAAGGTAACAACACCATGAAGCAGATGGTAGAAGCTATGACACGAATCAAAGAATCGTCAGACGGCATTTCCAAGATTGTTAAGACGATTCAAGACATAGCATTCCAAACAAATCTGCTTGCTCTTAATGCTTCTGTTGAAGCGGCAAGGGCTGGCGAACATGGCAAAGGGTTTAGTGTTGTAGCTGAGGAAGTCCGTACCCTTGCAGGGCGAAGCCAAGTAGCCGCCACCGAAACAACGTCGCTCATTGAAGATTCAATCAACCGTGTGGAAACTGGCTCCAATATGGCGAGGGAAACAGCAGAATCATTGAACACCATTGTCACAAGTGCTAGTGAAGTTTTGGAAGTTATAAACCGCATTTCTAGTGCTTCAAAAGAACAGGCGGATGCAATCGCTAATATTAGTGATGGAATTGCACAAATATCAAGGGTAACACAGAGCAATTCGATGGCTTCGGAAGAAACAGCAGCGGCATCCGAAGAGTTAAATTCGCAAGCTGAATTACTCAAACAGTTGGTTGCATATTTCAAATTGTAGGACAAACACTATATGTTGAATATAAAAATGGATACCCCATAAATTGGTATCCATTTTTGTATTTGGCTATTCGTACCCCATTTAATTATTTGCAATAACATTAGACTTCTTCTGAAATCTGCTGCAAGCGGGTTTCAGAAGAGGTCTATTACAAAAGCAACTCATCAATATCCGTAACAGCCTGCTTATATTTTCCAATAAAAGCATTTTGCAAAATGCTATTTAATGCCTCACCAAAATCCGGGTTTTCGATATAAACTTGTAGGGCTTCAGAAAACTCATCAATTGCAGCGGCATCGAAATTTTCCAGGGCTGTTTTTAGCCCCATAAGTTGAGCCTTTAAGGCATTTTCGTCAAAAGCTCCGACTTCCTCTGTAGTTGGCGGAAGAATCGAGTTTATCCCCTCCAGCATTTTTTCCAGTCTGTTTACAAAGTCATTATTATGCTTTGTAATAAAATCTATATCTTGACTTTTTCCGGCTTCCTCTAAATGCTTTGCTTCTTCAGAAAGTTTTTCGGCACCAATATTTGCACAAGCTGATTTTAATGCGTGAACATAGGTGGTATATAGAGGAATATTATTGCTCTCAAGGCTTTCTGCAAGCTCCCCAACTTTCCGCAGAACATCCTTATGAAATACTTTAAGGGTATCAATATAGTTTTGTACATCGCCTCCAGAAAACATTATGCCTCTTTGTACATTAACTCCTTCAATAACAATTTCTGTCGCGGAATTTTCTTGCTCGTTTATTTGAGTAGCTTTATCAATATTATCTGTCAAATTAGGGACAAGTTGCTTTTGTTTTGGTATCCATTTTGCCAAAACGTTGTTAAGTTTCGCAACTTCAATAGGTTTTGATAGAAAATCGTCAAAGCCATTTTGTAAAAACATTTCCCGCGCTCCTACAATAGCGTTTGCAGTTAGTGCCGCTATTGGTAAATCAGCATGTTTGCCACCAAGACTGCGTATGATTCTTACTGCCTCTACGCCGTCCATTTCCGGCATCATATGATCCATTAGTACTAGGTCATAATCTTTTGCTAATACCGCCTCAATAGCAGCTTTTCCGCTGGTACATGTATCAACATCCACTTCATAAATTTTTAACAGCCCTTGCCCCACTTTTAGATTAGTGTCTATATCGTCAACAATCAGAATATTTGCCTCTGGTGCCACAAAATGCTCTGGTTGATGGTTGCTTTCAGCATATCCCATATCCCCACCACTAAGGATATTTACTATGGAAATAAAATATGCTGGCATTATAAGTATGGTAAAATCTTGACCATCCCTTACTTCATAAGCCGCATCATATGAATCGGACAACATTACAATTCTAGTAGAAAGACTATGTTCTCTAATTATATCTTGGGCAAGATAAGCTAAATTTGTTTCAGCAAACACAAAGCTCCAATCGCCTTCCATAAGCTTTTCGTTCAGTTCACTTTCATCTGTTATAACACAATACTCAACTTCCAAATCCTTGAGCGAACGTGCAATATATTCTGTATTTAACGGGGTACGACAGTATAGAAGCACACTTTTATCTGCAAAAGATGGAGGTACATATTCCGCTCCAATGTATTTTTGTGGCAAAGTAACAACAAACTCACTGCCTTCGCCATAAACACTATTTACTTCAATACTTCCACCCATAAGCTTTACAAGACTCTGGGTTATGGCAAGTCCTAGCCCTGTGCCTTCCAAATTTCTGTTTTTTTCTAAATCAAATTGTGCAAACTCGCTAAACAACTTGTCCACATCTTCTGTCTTTATACCCATACCAGTATCTTTTATTCGCATTGTCACTTGGAAAATGCCACTGTCTGTTTCTATCCCTGTTATATCCATTGAAATATGACCAGTATCCGTAAATTTGACTGCATTGCTCAAAATATTAAGAAGTATCTGTCTTAAACGGACTTCATCTCCAAAAAGGTCGTTTGGAATATCATATCCCATATAAACAACAAATCTCACTTCTGGATTGGCCATACGCATTGTTATAATGCTTACAACATCATGTATAGTTGAATGGAAAAGATAATTAGTGTTTACAAGCTCTAGTTTTCCGCTTTCAACTTTTGATAAATCCAAAATGTCATTAATAATAGAAAGTAGATGATTTCCAGATTGCTTAATGGTTGAGGCTTGGTCACGCGCCGCAGAAGGAAGGTCTTCTCTAAGAATAAGCTCGGCCATACCGATTATTGCATTCATTGGAGTGCGCATTTCATGGCTCATTTTAGAAAGAAAATCGCTTTTGGCCTTGGAAGCCCCTTCAGCTTCTCGTTTTGCCATACGCATTAAATCCAATATATTATTTGTTCTTGTAATCATTTCATCAAAAACGCCGCCAAGTCGGGAATCTTCCAGTTTATGAAGTTCCACGCCCCGCGCCATTGCATCTTCTGCCCTTGCAAAATTACCTCGTAGCCTGTTAAGTGCTTTAACGATTTCTAAGAAGGATTGAGAAACTTGAGAAATTTCGTCATTCCGTCGAATGTTAAAATTTACTTCTAAGTTGCCATGAGCAACCTCATTTGCCTTTTCTGCCAATGCTTTAAGTGGGGTCAATGACTTATGTACTATTAACACCATAAGCCCTGCCGCCAACGCTATACCTGTTACTGTTGGCAACAAGGAAGCAAATATAATCCAACCAGTGCTTTCTATCGCATGGGCATCAAAAAAGCTAACAATTGTCCAACCAAACTGAGGCTCTATTGTAATATAAGCAACCTTATCAATTCCTGTTATGGCTGAATTATGGCGAAACATTATATTGAATGGTACGGAACCAAGAGCTTCATAAACCCCCAAATCATCCAGATGTTTTCCCATATACACAGGTCTGTTAGAAAAGAAAATGGTGCCTTCAGGGTCGGCAATATTAATAAAACTGTTATAGTTGTATGTGGGTGGACGCAGAAAAAAATCAAGCATATGGGTATTGCCAAGTATGGCCGCCATCCCATGAAATGTTCCATCTACGATTATAGGCTGGGTAAATAACAACTGTAACAAACCAGAAACTGGACTTTCAAATACAGGTGAAATAAAAGGCATACCATTCTGTGCCATAGCCAAGTTTTCAGCAAAAATAATATTGTTCAAATCTACAAATTCCCCATCTGGATTAGCATAGGAAACAAGATTAAACCTGTAATCAAACAAAAAAATATTTGCATAAGCATGTCCTTCATCAAGTTCCATGCTAGCAAAGAGCGAGGTTAGATTTTTTGAAGGGTCAGAATCTCCTCCAGTAAGTATGTCCTGTACTTGTGGCATTGTTGCCACAGTGTCCAATATCCACAGGGTATAAAGCCTAACGGTATTTATAATACCAATAGATGTATCAATATTGCTTTGCAAACGCTCACTAATCAACCTTTCGACTTCGTTTTGCACTTGATGCCCTCTAACAATTGCCACACCGCATGTGGCCGCTCCAATTACAATTATCAACACAAGTATAAATTTTGTTTTAACAGTTAGGTTATTGATAAACTTGCTTTTGATTCTTCTCATCCTTTTACCTCACTTGCTATAGTTTCAAACTCTGGGCAAATTTCCTCAAACAAATCAACTAGAGCAGGGTCAAAGTGACTGCCTTTGCCTTCCAAAATAATCCGTCTTGCCTTTTCGTGTGCATAGGCATCTTTATAAGGTCGCGGTTCTACAAGTGCATCATATACATCTGCAATGGCCATCATGCGTCCTAAAATAGGTATATCTTGACCCTTTAATCCTTTGGGATAGCCGCTTCCATTCCATTTTTCATGATGAGAGATAGCAAATATTCTCGCATATTCTAAAAAATCACTATCCATTGTTTTTTCTTTAAGTCTTAAAATTACCTTCTCGCCAAATGTGGTATGGTTTTTAATAAGCTCGAACTCCTCGGGAGTAAGTTTGCCGGGCTTTTTTAGGAGAGAATCTTTTATAGCAATTTTTCCCACGTCATGAAGTTGACATGACTGCAAAACTAGTTCGTCATCTAGTGCTAGTACTTCTTCCATTCCTTTGCGTCTCATAGCTTCGATTAGGGCTTTAATATATCTTTGTGTACGCACAATATGTCCACCCGTGATTTCATCTCTATATTCTACAAGTTCGGCCATTGTGGATAAAATCGCGTTTTTTAGTTCTATTACAGTTTCTGTCTTTTCTTTTACTAACTGGGATAGATTGTTATTAAAAAATAGAAGTTCACTTTTTTGTGCAACCAATTCACGTTTTTGTTCCTCAACAAGAAGATGAACTTCCAGTCGTTTTAACAGTAGAGGGGTAGAAAAGGGTTTTGTAATATAGTCTATTGCTCCTAATGACAATCCTTTAAGCTCCATTGCCTCGTCATTAAGTGCGGTCAAAAAAATAACAGGTATATGAGCTGTTTTTTCATTAGCCTTGACTCGCTGTATGGCTTCATGCCCATCCATTTCAGGCATATTAACATCCAGTAGGATTAAATCGGGGGTTAGGTTCTCAAGCATTTCTAACAGCACGGCACCAGAATTTAATGTAAACACATTATAAGTACCTACTAGGGCTTTTTTGCCTATTGTTAGATTGGTCATATCATCATCAACCAGAAATATGGTCTTACGTTGCTTATCCATAAATGAATCTCCCTCGTATATGCAAATGAAATGCAAAAATCTTACATGTAGCGACAATTTTAGCAGAAGTATTCCTTAGATTCAAGGGCAAGGATTACCAATGTCTATAGTAATACTATAATTTCGAGAAAGCTGATGAAAAAATTTACTTTACTAGTTGCTTAATTATATAACGTAAAGTAATAGATGAGAACGAAATCAGCGTTTGATATGTAAATAAGCCTATCAAGAATATTGCTCTTCCGATAAAAGCGAATAAAAGAAAATAAAAATATTGACATTATGCAAACGTTGCGTTATCATACACAAGGTTACGTTGCGTACTCATAAAAGCAGAGCAGATACTTGGCGTTTCCTAAGATTCAATACGTTTTATAGCGAAAGGAGAAATATGTATGAAAATATATGTGTTGTTAGCTGAGCCATAGCATAATAGACCTCTTCTGAACAAAGAGAAGACATCGATAGGGAGACAGACTCTTGAGGTATATGATATAAGGAGCGTGAATCAAGTGATTATGCGCAAACGCCATAACAAAATAATAATGAAAATCACTGCTTTTCTGCTAGCTTTTATAGTGGCTATGGTACCAGTTGGCTCCCCTATTTTTGCGGCCACAATGGAAGCTGATAGCTATTCGGCTTATTACGTGGCGGAAACATATGAGACAGGAGAAACGACAGAAGAAGTAACAGAAGAAAGTGGTGCGGTTGAAAGTAATGAACCACGTTATGAAACTGAAGACAACAGTAGTAATGTGGATAAGAATGACGATAGCGACAACTTCGACGTTGAATCAAGCGAAACAGATGAATCATACGACAACAATGGAAACGACACTAACACCGCAGATATGGAAGACAACGATGACATAAACGATGATTCTGACAGCGAAGCAGAAAACGATAACACGGACGATGATTCCGACAGCGAAGTAGAAGACAACAACGGTACTAACTACGATTATGACAACGAAACAGAAGACAACAACAATACTAACTACGATTATGACAACGAAACAGATGACAATGACAACAACAATATTGATTACGATTTTGATAACGAAACAGATGACAATGATGACAACAATATTGATTACGATTTTGATAACGAAACAGATGACAATGATGACAACAATATTGATTACGATTTTGATA
>Ga0123355_10000891_pt1 | contig 41353 bp, 37 predicted proteins | sample TergutEmb28metaG_3_FD_89872 | JGI IMG/M metagenome (GOLD analysis project Ga0123355, IMG submission 89872) | Embiratermes neotenicus P1 segment gut microbial communities from Petit-Saut dam, French Guiana - Emb289 P1 | ecosystem: Host-associated > Arthropoda: Insects > Digestive system > Gut ...
AATCTGGCGTACGGCGGTTAGCAAAAACTACAGTATTATCATGCCCGGCTTGCATTGTAACCAACTGCCAGTTTGGATCTGACAAATGAAAACCGGGAGGGGGCACGGTTTCTGTTATGATGAAATTACGCTCGCTAACACCTTCAAACAATGTCCAAGGAATTACGATTTCTCCATTTTCATTTGTGATCATTGGGAAATCCGTTGGAAGTGGACGACCACTGCCCTGCGCCTCAATGGTAAAGTGCGCACCGGCTAGACGTTCGCCTGTGTCTTCGCATAGCTTGATAATTGTTAGGCCTGGGTTACGCCAGTTGCGCCAGGTTATACGGTTTTCGTCACCCGGAGAAAGAACTATCTCGCGTGGGCCTTCCATTAGAACAAAGCCTTCCGGGGCTAATATTTCACGGATTATATAAGTGCGACCCGGATAGAGAAAATTTCCGTACGTGCCACGCCCAAAGATAGCAATACCATTTGCTCCGGACGTTGCTTGCCAACTTTCTCCGGTTGTTGGATCATATAATTCGAATATGGCACCTTGCAACGTTTCATTGGTTACACCGCATACTTTTAAAATTTCTAAGGATGATTTCGGAATATTAAATGCAGTGATTGAATTAGCTGTACCAGCATCTACACTATCGCCCCAGTTAACAGTTACATTCCAGGTGCGATATGGACCGAAAGTATATCCAGTAGGTGGTGCAATTTCAGTAATAGTGAAATTCCCGGCTGGCAGGTCACGGAAGATAATGCGACCGTTGGCATCGGTTGTAGCTGTTCTATCTAAAGTTCTAGGCGGTGTGCCTGGGTAGTAGCCCTGGATGCGGAATGTCGCGCCCGCTAAAAGCTGAGCATTTCCTACGCCATTAGACATTTCACGCTTAATTATTTCTACTTCGCCGAATGGATAGTTGCGCATTGTGATCATTATATGAGTATCAGAACCTTCAACTTTAGTAAATGTCTGTACTGTGGGGTGTGGTAGTAGTGAGAAGCCGTCTGGGGCCTGCATTTCTTCCACACTGTAGTACCCCGGTGGTAGGCCGTTGATGCGCCAAACACCGTTTGTTACTGTTGACGTGATGCCTTCGCCAATGGAAGCGACAGTTGCACCGGCAGTTAGAACTTGTGTGGCGTTGATGCTGACTGTGTTGCCGCATTCTCCCCGGAGGGTGATTACTGCCCCTGGGACGTTTGCTCCGGTTATTGCGCAGATTTTTTGAATAGTTACACCGTTGCGACCGGGTTCATCCGGGGGGGTGTCGGGTGTGTTGCTGAAGGTTACTATAGCCGGGGCTTGGGCTGTGTGGTTTGCTGTTACGGTTATTGTTTGGGTTGGGTTGCTTGCTAAAATAAAGCCTGGAGGTGGGGTTATTTCGGTGATTGTATAAGTGCCCAATTCGAGGTTAATTAGCGTAGCTTCACCGGTTGAGCCTGTTGTGACAGTACGGTTAAAGCCGTCGGGACCGGTTACGGTAAATGTGGCTCCGGGTAGAGTTCTACCGGTTTGTGCGCAGGTTTTGCGGATGCGTAATGCGCCTAGTTCTGTTGTTTCATCTACAAATGAAAACGCAGCACTTGACCGAATATAAGGCACGTAAAAAACTATGTCTTGCCATTCACTTGGATTGACATGGTTTTGCATCATCCAGATGCGACCAGCTATACTATTATTAACGCCTACCATATATACCCTAGCTACTTGGTTACGGTTAGCAGGTGTGTTATCCATTTCTATACGGAAACTAGAACCAGGATTAGTTGCACCGCCAAAAACCTGAGTTGGATTTGTAGGTGCGGTTGCCACAAGCACACCATCTACCACTAGCCTTGCACCAGTTGGGGTACCGGTAGCCCATTCAAAGTAGAATCTGTTTATTGGATCATTGAATCGCCTATAATGAGCTACGTTAAATGGTGTTGATTGCGCAACCGGACCCGCTATAGTACGGTTCAAATCTTCGGCATGGCGATTACCATTTACAGCAATAGCTGGCATAGTGTTTTCAAAGTCTACACCTGTAAAGTAGCTATGCCCATCTGCTAGTTGCCTTGCAGAATTAATAGCAACTTCGTTACCTGTAAACGCTGCACTAGAGTTGTTTGCCATAGCAACGGCAACTCTAGTTATATATGCCCACCACATTTGATCATCAGTGTCATGCAAAGATGGGTCAGAAAATCTGGGGTTGGCAGAAAAGCCGTAGCGCAAAGCATTTAACAGAGCTGGATGCGCTTCACCAACAATATATCTATAATCCGCATTAGTATTTTCCGGACCTCGCAAATTCGGATCCGCACAGAATGCTTCTATGGTTTGGTAGTTGATGGTCACACCATACCTAAGCGCACTTACTGGTTGACTGTTCATAGATACAATAGAGTCTTGTGCATATCCACTTGGAAGCTGGCTAACCACTGCATCCGGTAAGCCAGATAGCGGATTTGCAAATATTTGCTGTGCGCCAACATAGTGGGGTTCCCCATCTACATAAATGTAAGCCGAACTCATACGAGGCTGGGCTGATTCCTGCACAGTTGGCTGAATTATTTGTGGTGCGCCTTGGTTTGCAAAAACTTCTAAAGGTGCAACACTAAAAAGCATTAAAAAAGCCAGCACAAAAGCTGTAAAAAGCTTATGCTGGCGCAAAAGAAACTTTTCTGATTTTTTAATCATACGGTCCTCCATATTTTTTTAAGTTATTTATGAAACAAAAAAAGACAACCGCAATTAGTTGTCTTGGGTATTACTATTTTATTTTTGATTAAAACTTGTTACGCACCAAACTTAACTACTGTGCCACCGCCACCTATACCTACACCAATACTTAAAAAGTCTTCTGCAATAAGTGCCGCTCTGTGGCCTGGCGAGTTAATAAAATTTTCTACTGCACCAGCAGGATCTGACATAGTTGTTATATTTTCATGCGCACCAGTTACCCAATCGTGCATATTCACATGACCAAACATTTCTGCTCTATCCCCAGAAGAGCCAGTTACAGGACTCCTGTGAGCAAAATATCCCAAATCCATCATCTCATGACTATGAAACCTAGCAGCCATGCTTAGTATTGGGTCAAGCATCAACGGATGCAAACCATTACTAACTCGGTATTCATTAATCAGTCGTATTATCTCTAACTCCCTATCATTCATGCCAAGCACTTTGTATTCTGCAATCCAATCCGCCAGTTCACTATTGGTAAACATAGTACCCGTATGCGTAATACTTGAAGAAGCTAAGGTATCAAAAACAGATGGTGCAGTAGCAGCAAGTACTGCTAGTTCTGCACTACTTAACATAATACGATCATCAAATAATACAGGCGTTACATCTGTTGCCGGTTGGCTAGGCAATTGTGTAGTAGGTTGCGTAGTTTCAGGTATTGTTGTGTCTGGTTGTGTAGGTTCTGGTGCTTCTACTGACGGCGAGGTTGGTTGCTCAGTTGGCTCCGTAGTCGGTGGTACAGGTGTACTTGCCACATTCCCTGTTGTAATATCAGCAATCCTTTCATCTGTGCACCAAGCCACATCCATGCCAGTTGCCTCTGCTATGCCACGCAGTGGCAGCATAACGCGATCATTAATAATTCGTGGTGGGTAATGTCTTAGCAAAACATCACGCCTAGTACCATTATTATTATTAGTTACAACCATTACTGCCATATTCACATATACTTCAACCGTATATCTATTACTTATCAAGGTTGCCATCTGGTAATCATCACACCAACTTACAGCAAATCCCATAGGCTCAAACACCGCCCTCACGGGTACAAGTGTACGACCATCAATAATAACCGGCGGCTGATCACCCACATCAATAAACTGCCCATCTATACGAATCCTTGGTGTTTGGGATGCATAAGCCACATTGATTGTTGTCGGTAGAAAACTGCTAATCATAATAATAAAAGATAATAATGCCGCAGCTAAAGTACATACATGTGATTTTTTCATAAGCCGTGCTCCTGTCCAATTTGATAAGCTAATTATACCACATATGCGACTATTTGTATATAAGGATTTGAGTTTTGAAAGCTGGATAGTGCTGATTATTACTGGGTTTTATAATGATGATGTGCTACTGTTTCACCTTCGCTGGAACATGCTTTCTGGGAATAAAAAAATGCGTTTAGTCCTTTGCAATTTTTTTGACATATACGCATTTTCTACATGTTTTAAAACTTTTTGTTTCAGTGTTATAATGTTGCCAAGCCACTCACAGCGATGCTGACACATCGCTGTGAAATATGCATGGCAGAAATAGGGGTGATATTTATAAGGATCAGGCATCGCCAAAAGTGTGAAAAGCACCGTAGGCATAAAAAGAAATCCCTAAACAGCAAGCTTAAGAAATTTGCAATGGGGCTTCTGGGTATTGCTGTTGTTAGTGGAAGTGTACTAAGCATTACACTAATTAGTTTAAACGTAAATTTCAATACAGAAAATATTACAAATGTACACAATCATGTTATTGATACATTCCATACATCTCACACTATAGATGAATTCGGTAATGGTCATTACACAGTACATCCAAGTAGATTTGGTTCGCTACGTGACATTAACGTAGCGGTGCTGCCATATCAAGCTACAATTGTCACATTCATGAGCGATTCTGCTTATGGTATTGGCAATAGATGAGAATGAACCTCATCATTTTTTATCACCTTGTTTATAGCAAGCAAGGTGATTTTTTTGAATAGATGTGGTGTTCATTAAATCATATTTTACTACCTAAATCATAGGCATCATTCCTTTCATCAAAAAAAGACAGGCATGTCGTCTGTCGGAAAAGTTTATATATGAACCCTAAAAGGGATTATTAGTTGAAATGTAGTATAGAGCGATTATCTCTTTATGCCGTGGCGATATCGTCTATACTTGCGCTCTTGCTTATCGCGCTCATCCATTTTTGTCATATTTGATTTCACTTTTTAGACCACGAAATAAAACCATCATTTTAGAAACTAAACCTTTTTCCATCTCTATCACTCCAAAAGATATATAATAATCAATTTTGATTATATCATATAGTCTGGAATTTACAGTTAGAAAAGTGCTAAATTCTAATGGCTACAGCTACACGTCGAAGTGTTTGTCGATACTCAACGCAGGTGATTAATGTTATGCGATTATCGTTAAAATTTTGTAGTGGAGAGAAGTCTGTTTCATTTATGATATATAACATCTCTACCGAATATCTGCGTGTACCTTGGCTCGTTTCTATAGTAATAATATCGCCATATTGCAATAGCCTTACAAAAGAGAAAAACCCGGCTGGCCCCCGATTATGACCAATAAGGCCCATATTGCCACTATGAAGGCCACTAAATGTGAATCTTCCTGCACCGAAGTCCATGTTGTGCATTGTCTCGCCTTCGTATATGCGAACAGTGCGACTAAGTCTTTCTACATGAATTGTGCCGATAAAATCACCTTCGCTATAACTACTTTGACTAAATGATTGGGATATATGAAATTGCGTTGATGGGGCACTTATATTCGATTCGCTAAAGACAGGGCTAGAGTCTCTTCTCTCATCTATATGCATTGTTTGCGAGCGTTCTGACGCTCCAAAATGCCATTCGGGTATGTCAGAACTACTTGCAAGAGTGGTAATTGGTTGAAATAGTAATCCCATAACTATCATGGCCGACAAAAATAAATAACTACATTTTTTACTTAAATATGTGTTCATCTGAACCACCTTTCTGTGCATCATAAAGTAGGTTTTTGAGTTTGCGGTGTATAATTTTGTAGAATACCTTCTAGAACCTTGATGTCTCCAGGGTACACTTTTGTTTGTATATGCTTATTGATAAAATCTTGGCTCAAGCTTCCATTCTGCCAATCTCTGTGTGTTACAGCCTTTTGTAAATCTTCATTCCAATCTTTGCCCTTAGGAAGATAACAAGATATCTTACCTTCGTACCCTGCATCTCTAAGTCTAGTTACCATTCCTATATTAGCTTCGATACCTCGCCTATCATTGTCTAAAGCAAGCCAAATGTTACTTATATCTTGACCTAAAGAAGTTCTGTGGGCTAGGAATTTTAGTACTGGAGAATAATTAGATCTGCCACCTAAAGCTAAATGACTATCTTTTTTCCAACGATTTGATTCTTGCTTGGCATCATCTATCGACTGACCGTTAAACTGCCTTTCCGAAATCTCCTTACACTCCATAAAAGTTATGAAGCTTAACATATCAATTGGGGCTTCAAAAATAAAAAGACGGCCATTTTCGCCGTCTCCATCATGTCTAAAGCAGTAATCTTGCATATTTGAATTTTCATGATTTCCTTTAAACCCATTTTTGCTGAAAGAGCGCTTTATTGCACCTTGAGGGTTACCATCAAAGTCTTTTGCAATGAATGCAATATTTGAGTATTCCTTTCCGGTAACCAAGGATTGTTCTTTAGTTTGATATAAACTATCAGTACTTAAAAACTCAGCAATGATACTTTTTGATACTCCTCGTTCCTCTTCTAAATATTGGAACATTCGAGTATGCGATCTTTTATCTTTTTCTGGTAAGACAAAAGGCTGTCTTTCTGATGATTGAGGGGCAGATGGTGTTGGAGGAGTGTAATCACTATCATTAAAAGTTTTAACACCTAGTAGTGCTTCCACTGCGTCCTGAAATCCCATTCCTAAATAATTTTGGCAAAAGTGAATTGCATTACCTGTATCACCAGTTGAAAAATGTTTATACATATGAGGTTTATCCGGCAATATTGATAAAGAATCATTTCCGCCACCAGTCCAAAAATGTGTTCTACCACGCTTTGTAGTTTTCTGCCCCCTAGAAGATAGAAAATTAATAAGATTTGTATTTGAGGCGTCATTTATTTCTTCTTGGCTCAATTTTCTATATTGGCTCAAAGTATCACCCCTCTACACATATTGCTTATCTATCATCAGGAATCTCTACGGTATCAAAGTCTTCCCAACGGTCTTGGCTATCATCTGTTGAAATAGAATCTACGTTACTACTCTTACTGAAACGCGAAATTAATGTTTTCAAGTTGAAAAATCCGAGCTTAACTCCATTAAACAAAAATCCTGCAATAACAACTACTACCAGAAGAATTATACCTAGAAGGCCCCCGGCTATTCTTCTGTCAGCCTCAAAAACATAGTAGATGTCGTTGTTTTCATAGCTGTAGTCATTTATATACTCATCATTTTGATCATATCCATAATACTCATCATATTCGTATAAATACGTCATACTAACAAATGAAACTTCATAGATAATTTCCGGATTAAGATCAAAATAGGTAATTACACCTGAGTATGTGGCTGTAGTTATAAATCCAGGTACTACACTTACAGGGTAGGATCCTTCGTAATGAACTCTAGCGTTATAACTTATGGAAATAAGGTTATTATTCATACCTTGAGTGTTAGGAAGCCATTCAACATCGACAAGGTTTAAATTTACACCACTTCTATTTATTGTTCTAGCAAAGCCGGAAATGTCACCAAAGGGTATATTATTGTACACTCGTACATCACGTGTAGTGCGCCATTGTATGACATATGGCATAGCAGTTGTTCTAATGGAATCGTGCTGTAGGTGTAGCTCTCCTTTGAAGTATCCGTCATCATAAAGTAGCACAGCATATAAGCTATTCATAATCTCAATAATGTCGGATGTTCGTGTTTCGATTGAGATCTGCTCTGAATGTTCTACACTACGTGTTCGATCTGTATCTAGTCGCTCCATTGAGTAAAATTCAAACAGCTTGTTGTTAAACTCGAAAGAGTTTCTTGGAATAAAACCCGGTTCATCAGAATGTAGCCGAAATGTTCGTACTACTGTAAATCTATCTGTTAGTTCCAGATGTACTTCACCTAGATGCTCTATCTCCATTAGATTGATGTCACTGGTGGTATTTGCACCGGTTAATACCGCGCGCTCCTCTTCTTGCTCAGCTTGTTGGTTTGTGGAATACTCATCTGCTTCATAGTATGACCTGGTGTAAGGGGCAGTTGGAGCGGCTCCTTGTACTTCATCCGGCCTGATAAGCAACAGCATTAATAAAAATATAACTGCTATGATAAAAACTATTATTACTGCTATGCGAATCATTTTTTGATTTTTCATCAGAATATCAACTCCTATCTCATATTCATTTAACTGCAAAAAAGCTTGCCTTAGCGCACATGCACTGCGTCAAGACTCTTATGATTTTGTTATTTTTGTTTAACCGCAAGAGAGCCAGGCACAATGCTGCTAGGCTGTTGTTAGTTAGATTTTTGTAGGTTTACCTGTAGGGTTGCACTGGAAGTGTTGCGGCATGTTCTTTATTTTGAATTGCTTGCGATAGATGTTTATTAGCGATTGTTATAATTTCATCGGCCTCCTTACGGATGGTTTCAAGCGAAGCTTTGAGTGTATCAAGTTGTTTGTTACCGCTCCATGATGCTATATAGCCAAAAGAATATCTCGAAGTATCAAGCCCAAAGTGTTGACATACTGTGTATGCTACACTTTCTGCTTCAACCTCGCGAGTTCGCCTATTTTGTTGCGGATTATCTTTTGAGTTATTTTTATCTCTATCGTGTATTCGAGCATGAGCTACCTCATGTATAAGCGTTTTTAGGTTCTGTAGCTCACTCATGCCTTTGTTAATAGCAATACGCTTTTCTGTAATGCTGTAATATCCCTTTGCACCGGTGGATATTAATTCAAAATCAACTGGTACAGGTGATGTTTTTTCTATTGAAGTAAATAATTTTTTATAGCCATTAACGGTCTCGATCAACTCATTAACACCAATTTGAGGTAGCGGATTTCCGTTAGTTTGTGATATATCAAAAACAGTAGCAATCCTATACGATGAAACACTTACCTCCTCCTCCTCTTTAACACGTTTGCCGTTGGAGTCAGTTACTGGATTACCTTTTTCATCTAACTTATCAACTAATTTTTTGACCTTAACTGGTGAAGGTGCAATAATTTTGATGCCCTTTGCCCCTTTGTTCACGGAACGTTTAAATTTGCTCTGCCAAGTGTAGAATCCTGCAACCAAAGTTGCACTAGGCATTTGTAGAGCAATAAGCAGACAATTATTCGAACTGTAGTTATGGAATTTTGATAAAGTGTTGAGATATGTTTTATACTGCTCACTCTCAAAAAGTCCTTTAACACCCTGTTCAAGTTTCTCCATTATTGCATTAAGCTTCTCTCGTTGTTTTGCTGCTTCGAGTACAAATGGTGTAGAGGGTACTGCGGTAGGCTGTTTCTTTAGTGTTTCTTTCATCGTATTCTTCTCCTATCTGTGGTGATTTCTATTGAAATAGAAAATGCCGCCAAAAATGGCGGCACAATGTATAAAATGAACCGGTGTATTATTCACAGCACAGATATATTTTGTATAAAGGTTAATCAAGTATAGATGTGTGTGGTAGCATCCCTCCATCGTGACCGGCTGAATTAACATTATCACTCCACCCACTTCCAGATTGTCCCCAGGCAGAGCCATGGCCTATGAAATTTTGTGAATGTGTTGAGTGAGACATGCCCATTCCGTGGTTAGTAAATGAATGTATATGAGGATTCTGAGTAACAAATGGCTGTTGTTGATTAGTGTGATGTACTGCTTGTTGAAATGTTGGATTTACCATAGGCGTTGATACAACGGAACTAAAAATACCATACGGTAGTGGTCTATGAGCTGCGTGGCGGTCACGTCTTATATTTTGAAATGTTGTATCCGGTGTGAAATTTGGTGCGAATGTGTGCCTTCCGAATATCTGATTCCAATTTGCCCCTGATGAAAACTGATAGTTCATAGGGCCAAACCTATCCCAACTGGCAGTGTGAAAATCATTTTCGTTAATTGGTCCATGCCTTCCTTCTCCGGTATTCCATCCATGAGTAGAGTGGGGGGCATGAGTACTGGGATTACTCCAAGCGTTGGCCATAACTGGTGTTATTAATGTTGCGGCTGCAAGTACGAATAAAATTCCTGTAATAATGTGTTTTTTAAGCCCTGATAATGGCTTTTTGATGTTAGATTTCATTTTGATTTCCTCCATAATATAATTTATTTTTTTATTTCTTTAATAAATTAGAGCTCTTCTCTATGCGCTAATTCACTGTATGATTCTTTTAAACATTCACCTCCGTTCCATTGATATGATCTGTAATTACTGCATCGTATTTCTTCGCCCATATAAAAAGCTACCTACATGTATTGCAGGTAGCCTTGCGAACTCTCGATCACTTTACGACTATAATACCTTCATAAGGTTTACTTGTTTCTCTAATAAAGGTAATGACTTCCCCAAGGTTAATCATGCTCGTCCTCCAAATTTTGCCCGGTTACTATTATCTCTTGCTTAACTGACTTATTATTAAAAAGTGTGCGGTGTAGTACCCGAAAAAATGCCGGCCCAACCAAAAGGAATAATAGCACCCACATAATGTAAATTAACACAAACAAGAAGCGCTCTTCGCGTTCAAGTCTTGTCCTTTGATGCTGAACTCTTTCCATTTGGATTTCAAGATCTACTCTCATACTGTCGAGGCAGAATAATGCCTTGCCGCCAGCAACAGTGATTGTAACCTCAGTCCGTCTGCTTTCTCCGGTGTAACCAACTGGCTCCCATTGGGTGAAATTGAGTATGGTCTCTGCTGAATCGTACTCTCTAGAGTAAGATATATCACCACTGCTGCCAGAGTTTTCAGCAACGGCTATATGTGGAACTATACCGATGATAACAAGTGCTGCAATAAGCACGATAAATATCTTCATCAAGACATTTATAAGTTTTAACATGATTTTTTTAGAGTTAACCATACTCATCCTCCATATTTTGACCAATCAATATTGTTGGTTAGTCTTAATGTAATGATTTTGTAATAATCACTGTACCATATTCACATATCCTCCTTGCTTCTGTAGTACATTTCTAGTGCGGCATCTATAATAGACTGTACTTCTTCCGAAGATTGATCTTGTGTGAAATACTTGTCATAGGTGGTTTTGTTAAATTTAAATACAGACTGTTTTTGTGACTTAGGGGGAAGCTTTCCCGATAAGATAAGCATAATATTGTTTTCGTTTAGCTTATTGCTTTTGGAATATTCCTTCATTATGTCAGCCTTTTTCATATCCACGGAATAAGGGTGATTGTTGAGGCATTCCACTAATAAAACCTGTTCTTTTTCCCTTAAAAAGGAAATTGCAACGGCTGCGATAAAAGGCATTTCACCCTTATCCAATATTTCTTGCAGTTGAGGCAATAACTTGCTTATGCGCAAGTATCGAGCTACTGTTTCTTTGGATAAACCATATTCTTGCGCAACTTTATCATGAGTTCGCAACCTTTTCTCAACTTGACAAAAAGTTGAAGAACTGACCTGTGTATGAGCAATATGCTCTAAGTTCTTCAGTTGTTCGACAATATCATTACGCTTGCCTTGCGAAAACATTTTTGAATGGTGAAGTAAAATAACAGCAGCCTTTTCAGAGTGCAACATATCTGAAAATGAACGCTGCATAAGGTTGGTTTCTATTACGTATGCCAGAGCTTGTTCATCTGTGATATTATTCAATATTATTGATGGTACAGTTTTTAAGCCTGCGAGTTCAGAGCCTTTTGTTCTATGTCGGCCTGCTAATATTTCGTAGAAGGTACTCTTGGGGCGTACTAAAATTGGTGTCAGAACCCCATGTGTTTTGATGCTCTCGACTAAATCGCCCATACGTTCATCTTCTGTATACATTTTAAAGGGTTGAGGTTCATAAGGTATAAGGCTATTTATGGGAAGTTCAACTACGGTAATACCAAAATTCTCGTCAATGCCAAATAGGGCATCCAAGTTTTTAAGTTGAGGCTTGGTTGTCATCTCACCCATAGTTATCTCCCTTCATTTATTAAATGTTCTTTCAGCTCTTTCGCAAAATTTACATATGCAATAGCTGCTTTACTTGTTGGATAACATTCTACAACGCTTTTACTCTCGTAGTTTGCCTCACCAACCTTTACGGTGGCTGGTATTTTGGTATTAAATATTTTTACTTTATCGCCATATGCGTCATCCAGTAATTGTCGAGCCTCTTTATATAAATTTGTTCGTTCGTCACAGATTGTTAGCAGTATGCCACATATCTCTATCTTCGAATTTATTCTACGTTTTACTTTGAAGATAGTTTGTATAAGATCAGTTAGGCCAATAGCAGACCATAGCTGTGCTGACACTGGTATTAGCACCTCGTCACAGGCTGCTAATGCATTTATTGTCAACAATCCTAAGTATGGGTTTGTGTCAAGTAGAATGTAATCATAATCAACTCTCATAGGCTCAAGTAAGGTTTTTAATGTGTACTCGCCGCCCATTTCATCACGTAAATTTATCTCTGTAACAGTAAGATTTATATTGCTGGGAAGAATATCAAGTGTAAATTCATATTGACCACCTGCATCTTGCGACAATGTTTTAACCGGAAATATATAGTTTTGCTTTTTTGGTAGATCAGCACCATCCATTGTGAGAGACAGTATTTTGTTTATTGATAAGTCAAGTTTGTCTGGTTGTGATATTCCACAACTCATAGAGAGGTTAGCTTGCGGATCAATATCAACCAATAGGACACGATTACCTTGCTTGGCTAGTGCATATCCAAGATTGCAAGCAGTTGTTGTTTTTGCTGTGCCACCCTTTTGATTGGATATTGCAATGATTTTGCAGATTTTTTGATTGTTCATTTAAGTATCTCCTTCTACATTTTCTCAACTTTTTACCAAGTTGAGAAAATGTTAAGTTTTTGACTAAGTCACCGAATTGGTGATTAGTGTAGTTAAGTATTTTTTATGTTTATTTTTATTTAAGACTAAGAAGTTTCTGCAACAACGTTGTTTTATACCTCCTCTGCAATTTTTTATTTTTGCACAAATAAAAAACACTAGGTTGATATCCTCTAGTGTTTATATAACCTAACGCATAGGCACCACCCCTTTCAACAAAAAAAGACAGACGATTATGTCTGTCAGCAATGATTTGTAAATTCATCTTTAAATGAAATATTCATAGATACTACTTTTGATAGTGAGCAAGATAATCAAAGAGCGGCCCAAATATTGAGGCCGCATTCTAGGTTTAAATTAATGAAACAAATTTCATTTTGAACTTACTCTTTCCTACGCGACTTGTAAAATTTACTTAGAAATATGACAAGGCAACAGATAATAAGAGCAATTTGACTGACAGTAAGGAGAGTGAAGTTGATGTTCATACCCAATGATGTACTACCCAATGATGTACTACCCAATGATGTACTACCCAAATCATCTATACCCGAAGACATAACCTCAAAGTGTGAGTTTTGCAAAATTTCTCCGGTTTGGTAATTTGCTTTTTCTATAATGAACCTGTTAGATGCATATACTTCTCTCATCGTAAATCCGTATCCAACAACCATAGTAACAACTAAACCAAGAGTAATAATCCCCTTAAATAGTCTGTTAATTAAATTCGCTCTTAGCATATAATTTTCCTTTCCCAGGTGCTTAGAATAGTTATTGTGCAACCTTCTCTACAACAGATAATTCACAGCCAAGTGCATCAAGATATTTGACTAGTGTTTTTAAATTTGGGCTTATATCTGTGTTGCTTTCCGCTCGACTAATGGCTCTATAATCCAAGCCAGATATCATCCCTAATTCCTTTTGTGTAACTCCTGCTCTTTTTCGGGCTGCAATTAATTTTTCGCGCAACTTATTTTCCCCACTAAATTCAGCTATATGCTTTTTTACTTCGGGGTTTGAATCGATCATAGCTTGCAACTCCTTAATAATATATGCCATCTAGGGTAAATTTGTGTTTTCTATCATTAGTCAACCTTTAGATACACTCATTGTACTACATATGTGTAGAATTGTCAATAATTTCAATTAAGGTTGATTATTGCAATAATTTTGCAGCCTTCTTGATTGTTCATTTAAGTATCTCCTTTTACATTTTATCAACTTTTTGTCAAGTTGGTAAATAGTTAAGTTCTTGACTAAGTCACCGAACTGGTGGTTAGTGCAGTTAAGTATTTTTTGTTTATTTTAAATAAGGATAAGAAGTTTCTGTGACAGCGTTGTTTTATACATCCTTTGCAATTTTGCATTTTTACATAAACAAAAAAACACTAGGTTGATATCCTCTAGTGTTTACATATACTCTAATCAGGCTTGTATTGATCAAACATTAATTTTATGTTAGCAAATAAAAAAGTCCGATAAACAACGAGTCTTAAATACCAAGTATTATTATTATGCGACTATCAAATGGATTTCTACGTTATAGACTTGCGTATAATGTCTATTGCGCGCTTCTAAACCTCGGGCGAAATTCATACTTCTGTTTGTTACTTGTAATATGTAAACTTGGGGCACTTGCTTTTATTTTTACACCAAACTTTGAGCCATGTTTTACAAGCGTTGGTGGTTCTAGGCGCATTTCGTCTGTGGCTGGGGTGACTATGCCGTACCCTTTACGATGCACTTCTTCCAGGGCAAATTTGATTTTATCAAATTCTCGTTTTGCTTCTGCCAGTATTTTTATGGTGGATATGAGCTGGTATTCTCCGGCGATATCCATGCCGGTGGTTTCGCTTAAAATGCGATAAAAAAGGGATTCGTCTACGCCAAGTTCGATATTTGCTGTGCCTTCGCCAAGAGCGATTTTATCTAGGAAGGCTTTTTTTACATATTCATTTTCGTCCAAGACAGCTACATGGTCGCGCATTTCTCGTAGCTTACCTACGTCGCGTACCATTTCTTTTGCAGCTTCTATAAAGCTTTGTTTTAGCCAATGGGTGACAGGAAGTGTTTCAATCCATCGGGGGTAGTTTATGCGAATTTCTTGTACAGGGAATTCGTACAATACGCTTTCGATTATGGAGTGGATGTCGTCGATTTTAAGCTGAGCGCAGTTTACCGCCATGACCGGTGCGTTATGTTTTGCGGAAAGCTCTGCACGCAGGTGGTCTGTTTCTGGCGAGAATGGATTTTGAGTATTTAGCAGAACGATGAATGGCTTATTAATTTCTTTAAGCTCACGAATGACACGCTCTTCGGCGTCTATGTAGTCCTCACGAGGAATTTCGGCAATGGAGCCGTCGGTGGTTATTACAATACCTATGGTTGAGTGGTCGGTGATTACTTTTCTGGTACCCATTTCGGCGGCTTCTGTAAATGGAATTTTTTCTTCGGCCCAGGGGGTGGATACCATGCGTGGCATGTCTTCTTCCATGTGGCCGTTTGCGCCTGGCACTAAATAACCAACGCAATCGATCATGCGTACTTTAAAGGTTGCAACATCGTCTAAGTGAATTTCTACCGCTTCGTTTGGTACAAACTTTGGCTCGGTGGTCATAATCGTTTTTCCTGCGGCAGATTGTGGCAGTTCGTCTTTTGCGCGTTCTTTGCTGTAAGCGTTTTCGATATTTGGAATTACAAGTAAGTCCATAAAACGCTTAATAAATGTAGATTTACCTGTGCGCACCGGTCCTACAACGCCTATGTAAATGTCTCCTCGGGTCCGCTCGGCTATGTCTTTGTATAGGTTTTGGTAGTTCATAAGAAAATCTCCCTTTCTGGCATGTAATAGTATTGATGTACTATGTTTATGCGGGAGTGGGAGATTTATGCGTTAAATTTCAGTTAGGATTCTTCTGATTCAGCAATTAGTACATCGACTGCTTCGAATACCATGGTAGTCGGATTACATTTTGCGGGGTTATGCAAGTCTTTTCCAGCCGCTAATTTTCTTGCGTTGCGTATGGCAGTTTTATATGAGCCGCCACATTTTGTGATAGATTTGAATATGTTATCAAGATTTTTTCCATGTTTCTCGTAATTTTGTCTGTTTGTAAATTCGCCATTGCTTCGAAAAATTGCTGTCAACTTATCGTTGTAGTTATTTCTGTGTAAAGGTGATTGTTCGTATTCGAAATGAAGACATAACCACAGCTCAAAACTTTCGTTTGACCACGCAACAATACTGGTAGGGTATCGTTGTTTTGCCATTTGGATAGCTGTGTTAAATTTTTCTGCGCCAAAACCATCTTGGTCGAATATAAGAATAATTTTAGCGTAAGGTATCTTTGTGGCACCAGAGACTTTATCGCAATATTCAAAATAGCGATCTACACGTTTAACAAGGCTTTTTGTGCTTGTACCTTCTCCACAAGTTTTAATGTCTATCTTATTTATACCCTTTAAATTTAACTCTGCGACTAAGCCTTTAAAGTAGTTAGGCTCGGTTTTTTCGCCTTCACATATTATTAACCATTGTGTTTCACGTAAATTACGTACGTTCTCAATTCGTTTTTTACGTCTCTCTCTTCTCTTTTCAAGTAACTTGTCGCCCATGTTATTTATCCCCATTAGGTTTTGTATATGGAATAGCGCCAAATCGCCCGGCAAGGTAATTTTTCCCATAGCTCATGTCAGCTCGTATTTCATTTTTTGTAGTTTTGAAAGAATCAAGGCTGTATGTGTTTGTATAGCCCCTGTTGTCTTTTTCAACAAACCATATTTCGTCACGCCGAAGCTCTTGGTTATCTAATACAATCATGTTGTGTGAAGTAAAGATCAGTTGCGCATTTGTTTTATTTGTGTTTTTGTCGTGAAACATGCGGACAATGCGGCGAAGAATTAAAGGATGCAAATGAGAATCTAGCTCGTCACAGATAAATGCACCACCTACTACATTTAAGATAGTAGCTATACAGGCACACATGGAAAAAAGTTTTCGAGTACCAAAAGATTCAAAATATAAGGGATATTTCTCGCCATTATGTTGTGTAAACACTCTAAACTCTGTTTCGCCATTTTTATTCATTTCTCTTTCTATCTGTATATCTTCAATTAAAGGGTCAAATTCACTTATGAAATCAAGAAAAAATTTTTTTCGAGCTTCATCCTCATAATACATGCCTGCAAAAAATTCAATATCAGTCCAGTCTGGACTAACACGAAAAATACTACTGATCCAGTCATATATATCGTTGAAGATTTTTGCTTCCTTAGCCTCTTGATACCCTAAAAAGCTTAATGCTAGATTTTTTTTCCCAACTACACTGGTCAAATTTTCAAATTTTGCATACGGTTTAGCAAATTGAATATTATCACCTTCACGCACGAAAATAGAATTTTGCTTAGTTTCATTAACTGATAGAACTTGACGATATAACCACTCTTCATATACTTTATCCACCGAAGCAATAAAGCCATATTGATACTCGTAGCGACCCATTACGAAAAATAATTCGAATTCAGTAGGTTTATTCACTTGGGAAGCATCATATAGAAATGGTACTGTTAAAAAGCCGTGATTTTCTCCATAAGTGTGTGAATTTGCTATATTGCGAAACATTTGCTGTAATGCATCAATGATATTACTTTTCCCGCTGGCATTGCTACCATATAATGAGACAACTGGAAGAATCTTCACTTTATTTTTTTCAATTAAAAAATGTGAAAGCTCTCGTCCGCCTCCTGCCGTGAAGTCGATGGTTATTTCATCACCAATAGAGCGATAATTTTTTACACGAAATTGCAAAAGCATAATACTCACCTCAGAAAACATTTTACCATCACCTTTCTAAAATGCAAGTGTGTTTTCGTATTTATGTTAAATTATTTCATAAATACAATGGATTTATACTATGTTTTGTTGTATGTGGAGTAATATGAGGATTTATCGTAAAAATTCAAAATATTTTTATTTGCATGAAAGTATTAAAAAGGACTAAATCGCTGAAGCTCCCAGAGTTTCGTCAATTTAATCCTATTACTACAGAGTTACCTATGCAAACCCTTCTTCGGGTTTGCTCGGCTATGTCTTTGTATAGATTTTGGTAGTTCACAAGAAAATCTCCTGCAGACTTCGTCTATAATGCACTTCTTACGCTTTCGTTTTGCAAAAGCGGCACTGTGTGCGCTAGTTTGCCATAGGCAAATCGTGTGGTTGTGCGTTTTAGCCTTACCTTCGATTGCTTTTAACTAGAATTGTTATATTGATGTACTATGTTTATGCGGGAGTGGGAGATTTATGCGTATAGGTTTGAAAATTCAGGTGCGATATGCTTTTACAATGCGGTCGGTTACTTTGTCATCCGGGCTAATCTCGCCAAATAATAGCGGCGAAAGTAGGGTGTGGTTTGCAAAGTTATTGGCTACAGTTTTCTTGTTGTAATTTGCGTAGCAATATAGGCAGCCATTCATGCAGGTGTTGTACATACCTATATCTATGCTTGATATACAGCCGCATTCGGGGCGTTGGTTTTTGTCTTTTTCAATGTTTAGATTGCAGGATAGTAGCCTTGAGAATAGTCTATTATCAAGGCATCGTGCTTTGCCTATGCCATGTTCTCGCAAGTCGATTTCTTCTGCACAGGTATCAATGGTTAGGTTGTATTTATGGGCAATTGCGGCAAGTGCATATGCGAGTTCTTTTTGCATTTCGCTGGTTAAGGTTGTTAGGTTTACTTTATCTGCGCTACTTTTTAAGCCTCTATAGTTTGTGTCGATAAAACTGATGGTTACTTTCTTAGTATAATTGTGCAGCTCTGTGGCAATTTTTTCAAATGCCCGTATGTGGTAGGCGGCTGAGTATTTGGTATTTATTAAAATGGGGTCGTATCGCCAAATAATTCTGTCTTTGCCTACTATCTCTGAAATTTTTTTGAAGGCTGAAAGTATGTCTGGATTTTTTGGCGGTAAATTTTGTTCGATATCTTTACCGTAGGGGGTAATGGAAAATTGGAAGTAATACGTATAATCCTGTAATTCATTTAATCGTGTAAGCATTGGGGTCGGATTTTTTGTCCAAAATACAATGCCATCAACAACATCTGGGGTGATTTTAATACGACTTACTTGGCGAAAATTCATTGGATTGCGAACCAGCACATACCCTTCTTTCATTCTATTAAAGAACCAGTCAGAAAAGAAGGCCGGTATATCGGTTCGTCTGCTGACACTTAAAATCATATTTATTCACCTTTTATAAACAATCTCCCTCTCCTACACATTGCAGGGAGGGAGAAATATTTTTACACTTTAATATTCTACTTCAACTGGCATTCGTGTTTCTGCCGATTTCATAATTGCTAAAATTGCAAGGGAGGTTTTTGCTGCATCTTCCATGGTTATGACAAATTCTTCGCCGGAGCAGATTTTGTCTACAAAGCTTCGGATGCTTTCGTATGCGAAGCCTTTTACTTGCCCATGGACGGTATTTCTTACGAGGATATCAGGCACTTCAACCTTTGTGTCTGTAAATTTTTGTATTAGGTTGTGATTGCTTGCATCAATGGCAACCATGCCTTTATCGCCTAAAAGGGTGCATTTGATGTCGTTTAAGTTGGGGTTTCCGTTGGGTACAATCCAAGCATTTTCCATTTGTGCAATGCCGCCTTTTGCGAATTCTAGGGTGGTTAGGTATGTGTCCACGGCAGGAACACCGAGGGCGTCCATTACGCCGTAGCGGGACACGGAGTATACGCGCTTTACTTCGTCGTCAAAAAGCCAGCGCAGGGTGTCTAGGCTGTGGCTTCCTAGGAACCATAGGATGGAGGATTGGGCTGTCCAAGATAACATGTCGGTGGCAACCCATTTTATATCATTAAGGCGGAAGTATGCTGTTTGCAGGGTTCCTAATTCTCCGGTATCTATGGCTTGTTTGGCGGTGGCGAAGGGCGGGCTCCATCGGTTGTGAAGGTCTACCATCACCCTTACTTTGTGTTTATTGGCAGCCTCAACAATGCGGTGGACATCTTCTTTTGTGGTGGCAATTGGTTTTTCGATTAAAATATGTTTACCTGCCTGGGCGCAGGCCACTGCAATGTCTCCGTGAAGATGATCTGGTGTAACAATGGAGACGGCATCGCATTTGCATTTTGCCAACATCTCTTTGTAGTCGGTGTAAACTTCTTTTATGCCGTATTTTGCGGCTATTGCTTGGGCTCGATTTCTATCCAAATCGCAGATAGCCACATTTTTTGCCATTGGATGTTGGGCAAAAATACTGGCGTGTGTGTCGCCCCAAACTCCCGCGCCTACAATTGCAATTTTTAACATGATATGTGCCTCCTGTCTGCCCATTGTGGGCGTTTTCGTTACTAAAGGGGTATGAAGTGGCTGATTCAAGTGGGTGCGCTCCGCACCCACTTGAATTTATTTTTGTGTTATTGAGCTGAGGTCAAAGCATCCTGGAATAGCTTCTTGCATAAATTATGCGGACAATAATGCTAACGCTTTTTTGTAAAGAGGATCAAATTCGCAGCCGCAGCTTCCGCAATCTTTGTCTGCTTGTTCAATGGCTGTTTTTAATTCATTTGTTGAAGCGGACTCGTTGGATGCCAGCCATTTTTTTGATGGATCAGCTATTGCGTTCCAACCTGATTCTGCAAATTTCTGGATGATTTTTACCAATTCTGCATTTTTCATTTTAGCCTCCTAATGGTCAAGCGTGAATACTGATATTCGCATTGGCCTTTTAAATATAGTGTGAGGTAGTTTTCTTTACACTGAATTCTTCCATTTTTAGATGTATTCTAACACTTCACTAGTCCAAAGGAAATACGGAATCTAAGTTTTTTGGCAACTTTCCAAGCATTTTATTAAAATCTGCAAGTTGGCACAGTTCGGTACCTTCTAATATAACAGAGGCGCTTGCGGCGGCTATTGCGTAGCGTAGAAGTTCTTGTGGCGGAAGGTTATTTAAAACCCCATGTATCAATCCTGCAACCATGGAATCCCCTGCGCCTTGTACGCCTTTTGCTGCAACTTTTAGGGCTGGGCAATAATAGGCGGCTGCTGGTGTAACAAGTACTGCGCCCTTTGTTCCCATGGAGACACATATTAGGGAAGGGGAGTTGTTGCTAAAAATTTTACGGTGGCAGAATGCGGCTATTTCTTGTGGGGTAGAAAGTTTTACATCAAAGGTTCTTTCCAGCTCTGAAAGATTTGGCTTTATTGCGAAAGGAGGTTTTTTTGCTATAAGGGCAGTGCGTAGGGCTTCACCTTCTGCATCTAAAAACACTTTGCCTTTCCATAGGCTGCAAAATTCTGCATAGATATTGGTAGAAATCCCTGGGGGGAGACTTCCGCTAAGTACTAGAATGTCTGTGGGGGTGCTGGTTTTAAGCTTTTCTGTTAACGCGTTTATATATTGAGATGGAACAAATTCTCCCGGCTGGTTTAGCTCTGTCATTATGCCGGTGGATGCTTCGTACAGTTTAATGTTGATTCGTACCGCGCCTTCTATATTTTCAAAATTATGGGGAATGCTTAAGATGTTTAGTTTTTGTGTTATTTTTTCGCCGCCTTCTGTAAAGTTAAAACCTAAACATAGGGGATTTTCTCCTAAATTTTTTAATACAATGGCTGCGTTCATTCCCTTACTTGCCGCGCCTTGATATGTGCGGCGTACGCGATTCATTTCCCCATGGGTGTAGGTTGGCACTGTGTATTGCCAGTCTATGCATGGGTTTAGGGCTACTATGGTTATCATGTGCCGTCTCTCCTTTTAGTGGAATTGCTACTTTATTGTGACTTATATGGATAAAAAAATCAACGTCAAATATTTATACCGAGGATATGTAAACATATTTGCAGTTTTCTTAGGGGAGGATGGGTAAATAAAAATCCAACTGATGGCATTTTGGAATCAGTTGGATTTTGCGATATTTTTTATTCAGATATGCTATTTAAAACTTCCTGCATTGTTATATTGTTTTCTCGTGCAATTTGGGCAATGTCATCATACTCGGGTTTTGATTTTTTTACGCCGTATCCATTGGCGGTTTTTATGCGCACATTGCCGTATTTTGTTTTAACTTCTGTGCTTTCGCGCTGTAAAGTGTACCTGCGGCAGGTGTTTTCTCTTATGCCAATGGTGGTTGTGTGTTTGAAGATGAGAGATACTATTTTGTCTTTTAAGTCGTTTCGGCAAAGGCATGTGAGCATGACGCCGGCGCGGCTTTTTTTCATAATGATGGGTGTGATAAATACATCTAGGGCGCCTTCTTCAAGCAGGAGCTGCTGTGTAAATGATACTGCTTCCGGTGTCATATCGTCTAAATTGCAAATAAGCTCGATCACTTCGTCGTTACTGCTGCTGTCGATGTTACCAATGAAGGCGCGCACAATGTTTGCTTTTTCGAAGTCTTTTGTGCCCATGCCATATCCTGTTTTTGTAATGCTCATAAGGGGCATTTTATCGAACTTGGTGGCGAAGTGCTTTAATATGGCGGCACCTGTTGGGGTGCATAACTCGCCTTTTATATCATCACTGTACATAGGGACATTTTGTAAAATGTGGGCGGTTGCCGGGGCTGGAACTGGCAAAATGCCGTGTGCGCAACGTACTTGTCCGCTGCCTACATTAATGGGGGATGCGTGAATAGCGTCGGGGGATAATTCTTCAATTAACATACATACGCCTACAATGTCGGCAACGGCATCCATTTCGCCCACTTCGTGAAAATGAATTTGTGTGACAGGTACGCCGTGTGCGTGGCTTTCGGCTTCTGCAATAAGTTTGTAAACAGCGAGGGCATTGGTCTTTACTTTGTCGGAAATGTTTAAATGGCCGATTAGGTGTTCAATTTCGTGATAGCCGTTGTGGCTGTGACCGCCGCTGCCGTGGCTGTGTCCGTGATCATGGTCATGAGAATGGTCGTGGCTGTGATCGTGGTCATGAGAATGGTCATGGCTGTGATCGTGGTCATGAGAATGGTCGTGACTGTGATCATGGTCATGAGAATGGTCATGACTGTGATCGTGGTCATGAGAATGGTCGTGACTGTGTCCGTGATCCTGGCCATGAGAATGACCGTGATTGTGATCCTGTGAGTGTTCTTCTTGTCCGTTTATGAGGACTTTGACATGTGTTCCTGTTATGCCATGTTTTACGGCGGCGTTGGATGATATCACCACGCCGGGTATACCTACAGAATTTAGCCTTTGCAAAAATTCTGTAGGATTAGGGTGCAATTCAAGGAGTGCTGCCATTAACATGTCGCCTGCGGCACCCATATTACATTCAAAATATAGGGTTTTCATTATTTTTTCAACCCTTTCTGGTGATTTATCATGCTTGCGAGATATCCGCCGCCAAATCCGTTATCGATATTAACAACGCATACGCCGCTTGCACATGAATTTAGCATGGTAAGTAATGCAGACAGGCCGCCAAAGTTTGCGCCATATCCTACACTGGTTGGTACGGCAATAACCGGGCAGTCTGCAAGGCCGCCTACAACACTTGGTAGGGCCCCTTCCATCCCGGCTACGGCAACAATGGCCTGGGCATCCATAACAATATCAATTTTTGATAGCAGCCTGTGCAGGCCTGCAACACCTACGTCATACAATCGCACAACTTCGTTGCCAAGGGCTTCTGCTGTAAGGGCGGCTTCTTCTGCTACAGGCATGTCGCTGGTGCCGCCGGTGGCAACAACAACTTTGCCAAAGCCATCGGGTTTTGGCATGTTTCCTACGATGCCTACACGTGCTATTTCATGATAATTTAATGGTATTGTTTTTTTGACTTCGGCGGCAACTTCCGGAGATATTCTTGTTATCAAAATTACTTCCTGCCCTCTGTTAAGCAGGGCTGTACATATTCCGGAAATTTGTTCTGCGGTTTTGCCTGCACCGTATATTACTTCTGCAATGCCTTGGCGTAGTTCTCTGTGGTGGTCGAGTTTTACATAACCTAAGTCTTCATAGGGTTCTAGTCGTAGTTTTAACATTGCTTCTTCGGGTGTAAGCTCTCCTGTTTTAATGCGATTTAAAATTTCTAGACTTTTTTTGCTCATACTCTCATTACCGTCCTTCTAGGTCTAATAGTATTGTGCTAAAGTGTGGTTTTATTACTTGTAGAATTTCTGATTTTTCGGTTACTACTTTTGTCATTTGTTCGCTTGGGAATTGTAGCTTTGCTACGCCCCCTATAACTCTTACACGAAAATCTGTAAATCCAAGCTTGAATAATGCCATTTCTGCATGCTCGACCTTTTGCAAAAGTTCGACTGTGTATGGCTGTCCGGCAGGTACACGAGTGGCAAGGCAGGCATAGGCGGGTTTGTTCCATGTAAACAGTCCAGCTTCTTTGGAGAGACGGCGGATTTCATTTTTGGTAATGCCGCATTCTCGCAAGGGGGAACGGACAGAAAGTTCTGCAGTGGCTTTCATGCCCGGGCGATCGTCTGCATCGTCGGAAGCGTTTGTTCCGTCGATAATAACTTTGAATCCGTCTGCGGTGGCTTGTTTTTGCAGTTCTCCAAAAATACCTTTTTTACAGTGGTAGCACCTGTCTGGCGGGTTGGCAACTACTTTTGGGTTCGCTAAAATGTCTTTTGTTAATATGGTCATGCTTGTGCCCAAATGCGCTGCCATACGGCGGGCGTCCTCCATTTCAAACTCTGGCTGGAATGCGGTTTTTGCGTGGTAGGCTTTTATGTTAGCCCCATATTTTAGCCCTGCGTATAGTAAATAGGATGAGTCTACGCCGCCGGAAAAGCCAAGTGCAACAGATGGATTTTCTTTAAAAAATTGTTCTAAAGTTTTCATTATGTCTCCCTCTCATGTTTAATTGATTACAACAATCTTGCGTCCGTTCACCTCCGTTATTGTTGAGTCAATGTCATATACATCGTTAATTGTTTTTTCTGTAATAATAGATTCGTCTCCATATTTATAAATACTGCCGCGCTGCATAAATAAAAATTTATCACAATAGCGTAGTGCCAGACTTATATCGTGTAAAACAACGATTACGCCAATACTTCGCTCTGCGGCTAATTTTTTAACCAGTGCCATCATTTCATATTGATTTTTGGGGTCAAGATTGCTGGTTGGTTCATCAAGCAGCATGAGTTTTGGTTGTTGGACTAATGCCCGGGCCAACATTGTCTTTTGCCGCTCTCCGCCGGAAAGGCGGTTTATATATCGTAGCTTATAGTCTGTCATGCCAATTTGCTCGATGGTGTCATTACAGATGTCTATATCTTCTTGGGAAATTGCCCATTTTATATAGGGTTTTCGCCCCAGCAAAACGGAATCGAAAACGGTTACTTGGCTTGCTTCGCTTTCTTGGGCTACATACGAGACACGCTTGGCAGTTTCTGTCCGACTCATTTTAAAAATATCCTGTTTGTTGATGTAAACGCTTCCTGTTTTTGGGATACGGATTCGGTTTAAGCAAGTGATAAGCGTGCTTTTACCCGATCCATTTGTACCTAAAATGCCAACACATTCCCCAGGGTTAACATCAAAGCTAATATCTTTGATTGTCGGGTGTTCGTTATGCCCATAGGCATATGAAATGTTTTTGACTTCTATCATTTTAAAATTTTTCCTTTTTTTATAATCATGTACAAAAATAGCGGTGCGCCTAAGAAAGATGTGAGGGCGCCAATTGGCAAAATGGCAGGGGCTGCTATCATTCTGGAAGCAATATCTGCGGCAAGCATAATTACCGCGCCCATTAAGGCTGAGCAGGGGATTAGAAAGCGATAGTCGTTACCTACAAATTTGCGTACAATGTGGGGGGCGATAAGCCCGATAAAGTTAATGGTTCCTACAAAGGCGATGGCTACAGATGAAATAAGGGTCGCAACTGCCATGCTGATAAGTATGAGGGCATCAACATTTACGCCTAAACTTTTGGCAGTGTTGATGCCGCTTTCCATTGCGTTATAATTCCAACGGTTGGCAGCAAAGTATAAGAAAGCGACTGCACTTAAAATAAATATCAGAGAAATCTCGTTCCAGCCTGCCCGCCCTAAGTTGCCAAATGTCCAATAGACAATGGAGGCAATGCGTACATCGTCTGCAAAATATTGCACAAGGGTGGTTCCCCCCGTAAACATGGCGCTTAGGGCAACCCCTGCAAGTATCATGGAGGATGGGGTAACTCCGCCTATGCGAGACAGGAGCAAAATAAGTATGGTTGAAATAATGCCGCCTAAAAATGCAAAAATTGTGACCATGTAAGGGTTTGCAACTGCGGCAGTGCCAATTTGTATTCCGGCCTGAAAGTACACAATAGCGATTGCTGCGCCAAAAGAAGCCCCTTGGGCAACTCCCAGTGTAGATGCGGACGCCAGTGGATTGCGAAGTACGTTTTGCATGATGCAGCCGGCCATTGCAAGGGCGATGCCTACAACGATGCCTGTTGCTATACGTGGCATGCGTACATTAAAAATGATGATTCGGCTTGTTGCTTCCCCGCCGTTGGTAAATAAAACCCGAAATATTTCTGAAAGGGGAAGGCCGGAGGAGCCCACGGAAAGAGATGTTAAAATAACGCCAAGTAATATGGCAAAAAGGGCGAAAAGGGCAAACCATTTTCGTCCAATATAGCGGTTGTATTCGTTACTGCCGGTCATGTATGAATGTCCTTTCGATTTAAATGGGGCTGTGCCCCCTCTCGCAAGCTTTGCTTTCAGTATGTTTGTCTTCGGCAAACACGGTGCTAAAGCACCGCCGGCCTTCTTGCCGATACGCACTGGCCGGGCGGCCTGACGCTATGCGTCACCAGCTGCGCTGGGGTCTGCCAAACCCCGCCGCTCCATCGGGCAAAGCCCGATTATGCTTCCTCGCTACGCTGCGGGTGCACTCAGTATTTTCGCTGAGCGAAAACGGCTCTTCGAGCCGCCGGCCTTCTTGCCGGTACGTGCTGCGCGCGCAAATAGTTTTATTTGTGTCAGCCGATTATTCTCCAATTATTAAGGGGTTAAAATGTAGGCCGTTTGCTGCCATTTGGTCAAAAATATTTTTGCCAAGGAAGAACTCTAAAATTTCTGCGGCTTTTTCTGTGATGTCAATGTCTGCAAATTGCTCTGGAAATAGGATAATACCCGCGTGATATGCATTGATAAGGGCATAGGTTATATTCGTACCGGCATTATTAAAGGCCGGCATTGCGTAAATTCGGCCTTCTTGTACCGCGCGAAGGGAGTTGAAGAAAGCAGGATTTGTGGCATATTCTGCGTTTACTAAGTCCATATTTCCGGGGTCTAGGAAAATAACGTCAGGATCCCACACTACGATGCTTTCGAAGTCTGCTTCGAAAAACCCATCTATACTGGGGGTGGTTGCGACGTTAAGGGCGTTAATTGCCTCGAAGATGCCGAATCTTGAGTATGTTCCCGCAAACCCGCGCCGTCCGTTAAATGTAACTGCCCCTGCGTATGCTCGCAATTTTTGACTATCTGGAATGCCAGAAGTACGGTTGTATAAATCTGCTTTTGCATAGGCGATAAATGACAAAACTGCCTCGCAGCGCGCTTCTGCACCAACAACTTGGGCGAATACGTTCATTGCATTGTGAAAGCTTTCTGTTGCAAGGCCTGTTGTATGCCTTATAGAAACAACTGGAATTCCCGTTTGCGCTTGTAGTTCATTAGCGGCTTCCGGGTCAAAACCTGCAAGGATGACATCGGGCTGTAAGAGGATTATCTCTTCTGGGAAGCCGTTGTTTTCGCCACCGCCGCCGCCTGCACCGACAATGGGTAATGTGAGAAGCCAGGCATGATGCACCGGATTGTAATCCCTTAGTATAAAAATATCTTCGGTAAGATATGCTTCTGCACCAATTAACATGTCCATAACGCCTAGATAGGCTGCGAGGCGAGGGGCACCCGGGCCTAGTGTTATTATGGTTTTTACCTCCATGGGGATGGTTACTTCTCGGCCCCATACGTCGGTGATGGTTCTTGTTTCGGTTTCTGTTTGTACTTGCGCACTGTTGTTGCAGGCAGATAGGGTTAATGTGGCGACGGCTGTTAGTAGAGTTAGTGATAGGATTTTTGTAAGTTTCATTTTAAATGCTCCTGTTATTTGAAATAAAAAAATGCCAAAAAAAGCACCTGCATCACTCTTGTGATACAAAATACCTTCATGGCATTTGTGTTTATTGTAAATAGAATTTGCTAAGGGCGTACCTTCTTGGTACACATTACGTGGGATTATACTATAATTTTTGATTTTTTACAAATTTTGCGTGACGTTGCGTAGGGAATGGTTGTGTCCTTATTTAAAACATTCCCAGCAAACGTCGTCAAGGGAATATTTGTTGGCTGGCTCCGGCTCCCGGTCTATCCATAAGCCGTTTGTAAAATCTGGAAAAGCAACCGGTGTGCCGCCCATGGCGATGGAATCCTCAGACAAGCAGGTAATTGCCATCCATGCGGAGGTGTCGTATACATCTATTGGCGGTTTAATACCACGTTTAACTGCGTCGATAAAGGCTGCCATTACAACGTAATCTGTGCCGCCATGTCCGCCAAAGCCTTTGTCATGATTTGCTTCTGCCGCAGCTTTTTCGGTTTCTGTCCAGAGGGGATGCTCGTATTTTTTAAGCCATTTTTCATCGCTTTCCCATTTGTCGAAGGTGTCGTGGCTGTCTTCAAAATAGATGGTGCCAGGGTCGCCCATCCATATGCCTTTGGTGCCTTGTACACGCTGGTTTGCGTAACGCGGGCGGGGTAGGGTGCAATCGTGAATGATGTTGATGATTTCCCCACCGGCACAGCGAATGGTGGTGGATACAATATCGCCGCAGGCAATGGGTTGGCCTATCATGTCGTAATTTTTCTGGGTTTCCGGCAGTGGGCCGTTGTATTTGTCGGCCAAAGAATCTTTTACCCAGGAATTATATGCTTTGCGATCCTTTGCAAAATAAGCGGGGAGCCCTCGTGTTTTACTGGCCACCGCAGAAAGTGTGAGGAATCGGTTACCTCGGTTTATGCCTAAATGTTTGGCGATAGGCCCGATTTCATGGGTGGGGTATAGTTCGCCGTTGCGTTTTACAAAATGGGGGAATCGATAATGACGTATTTCTCTGCCAAGGCCTATTTCATCTCGCAGGTCGTGCTGATAACTACCGGATAGGTAGACTAACTCGCCAAAAAGATTTTCTTTAACCATGCGTAGTATGGTGAGGTTGATGCGGCTGTAGTTGGCGTTTTCTAGAAGCATGCAGTGTACGCCAGTTTCTTCATAGGCGCGTACAAGCCGCCAGCATTCTTCAATAGAAGAGGCGCCGCCTACTTCCATGCCTACATAAATGCCCGCACGCATGGCCTCCACAGAAATTTTTATGTGGGTTTGCCAGTTGGTTAATACCAAAAGCGCGTCCATGCCGCCGCGTTTAATCATGGTTCGGTAGCAGGTGTAGGTTTCGACAGTGTTACTGGTGTGGTCTTTTAGTACCTCTAGGCCTTTGGCAATGCGGTCTTCGTAAATGTCGCAAATGGCTACAATTTCTACCCCCGGTACAGCAAGGCAGGTTAGCATAGACCAAATGCCACGGTGCCCTAAGCCCACAACGCCAACACGTACAGTTTCTTTTGGTTTACTCATCATCAGTTCCTCCATTCTGGGATTTTATAAGGATTTTAACGGTTTAATGGGGGATTTGCAACCTAATGCCCTAATTTTTCAAATGCGGATACATGATGCCGGCAAATGTCAATGCCTTGTATTGAACGAAGTGACTATTTTGTGAACAAAGTGAATATCCGATGACAAAACTGTTTTCAACGGAAAATTAAATAGGAATTGCTCATTACTGTACCATGCCGTGTTTGAAATAATTATACCACTGGCCGCCATCTTCATCAGTAAATATTTCAAGCATCTCTAAAATAGTGCGGCCAAATTCTACGGCAGCAGTTTCGTTTGCGGTTATTATTCCATTATCAACAGATACTTGTGCAGATACATAAAAGTCTTGCCCATTATAACCTTGCTCTTTTTTGAAAAGCTCCAGTTCATCACCCGTATGTTTTACGCTGTTAAGCAATCCATGCTTTCCTAAAAATATAGTTGCTGCGCATATGGCGGCAATTGGTATTTTTAAACTTGCAGCCTTTTTAATAAACACGGCTATTTCATTAGGCTGTTCCTCTTGCCAGGCATACCCTCCGGGTATAATTAACATGGCTAAATTGTCAAAATTATTATAATTGTTTATAGTATAATCAACATTGGCGTTTATACCGCCCATTGATGGCTTTGCGATTGTATCAATTGCAATGGTTTTTACAGTATACTCTGGTACAGCGTTAATTATTGGAATGGCATAAGCAGCTTCCCAGTCTGCCCATTGGTTTGTTAATAGTAATAGAACTTCTTTTACTTGCATTTTTATAACCTCCTGTTTGCCCATTATAGGCACTTTTGTCTGGTTTTGTTGGGAATGTTTCGTAACTATTTCATTGTAATATATTGTAAATTTATAATGTTTGGAACGATTATGAGTTGTTCCCTATAATATTGTTGTTAAATTAGATTAACGTGGTTTTCATATTACAATGTATTGTTTTGTGCGGCACATTTCAATTATACTAAAGATAATACGCCAACAGTGTGGCATATTTTATGGGAAAATAAAAATCCAGTTGGGTGCGGAGCGCACCCAACTGAAAAAAGGGAGAAAAAACAATGAAGTACGATTGCCTACTAGTAGAAGACGATAAATTACTTGGAGAATCTACATGCGAATATTTTAACGCCTTTGGCATTAAAACCTATCGTGTAGAAAATTATCAAAGCTGTATGGAATTTTTATATGACAATGAGGCTGACTTGCTTCTGCTTGATATAAACTTGCCCGACGGCTCCGGCTTTGACATATGCAGAAAAGTACGAGAAACATCAGAAATACCAATTCTATTTATTAGCGCAAGAACAGGGGATACAGACCAGCTCTTAGCCCTTTCCATCGGTGGGGATGATTATATACAGAAGCCCTATTCTTTATCTGTATTACTTGCAAAGGTAAATGTTATTTTAAGCCGTTACCGAAAAGGCACAGAAAATATTTTTATTCATGAAGATTTGCAGGTAGATTTCACACGCAAAGAAGCCACCTTCGCAGGAAATCCTATTCCACTGAAGGGTATGGAATATAAATTATTAGCCTATTTTGTTAAAAACCGCAACCGGGAAATAACCAAAGAAGAACTATTTAAGGGTGTTTGGGAAGATAGTCTTACCAGCGACAATACCCTTAATGTGCATATACGCCGCCTGCGTGAAAAAATTGAAAGTAACCCCAAAGAGCCTCAGTATATTCAATCTATATGGGGGCGCGGGTATATTTTTAATGTAAGGGAGCTGGCGGAGTAATGGGAAGGGTTTTAGTATTATTTATTTTGGTATCTATACTGTGTTTTGCTGGACTTGTATTGTTTATTACAAGCGCTGCCCCGGATAGAATATCAACCACGGCTATTAATGAAGCGGTTATGTACTCCATATACGCCATTGAAGAAGCTGACCACACAAGGGCATTGGATATATTGCTTGGTAGAATATCACAAGCGTTTGATCAAACGCACCAAGCCGCACAACGCCGGAACAGGACTATACTGCTTACGGTTGGTGCATATCAAGCACTCTTTATTGCTGCCTTTATATTTTTACATGGGTACTACAAAAAACGCATTATTGACCCATTTGTTACCCTAAAAGATTTTGCAAAAAATATTGCAAGAGGGGATTTAGACACCCCTTTGAAGATGGACAAGCACAGTACCTTTGGTGCATTTACTGAAAGCTTTGACTTGCTGCGTGAAGAACTTAAAACCGCACGAGAGAATGAAAGAGAAGCGGACAGACGTAAAAAAGAACTGGTTGCTGCTATATCCCACGATATAAAAACCCCTGTAGCCGCTATTAAGGCAACGGTGGAACTTATGCAAATACGTGATTATGATGATAAAACTAAGTATCAGCTACAGGAAATGTTTAACAAGGCGGAGGAAATTACAATACTTGTTAATGATATGTTCCACTCTACATTGCAGGAACTTCAGGCCCTAAAAGTGAACGTTACAGAATTTCCAAGCACAACATTAACCCAGTTAATACAGGGGGCTGATTATAAAAAAATGGCGGGGCAAGTACACATCCCCGACTGTGTTTTGCTGGGTGATATTGTAAGGCTTGGGCAAGTTTTTGATAATATTTTTGGAAATTCATATAAATACGCAAACACCAAAATAGATGTGACTTCAAGTTTTGACGGCGCGGCACTGGTTATCACAGTGAGAGACTTTGGTAAGGGGGTAGACGGCGAAGAGCTGCCTCTTTTATTTGGCAAGTTTTATAGAGGGAAAGGCACGGCAGAAGTAAGTGGTTATGGGCTGGGACTGCATATAGCAAAACATCTGCTGCAAGAAATGGGCGGCGCTATAACGTTATCAAATGCCGACCCTGGATTTATGGTTCAAGTCATTTTAATGCTTGCTTAATCTATATATTGGTCTGCCGCTGACATGGGCGAGTTATTACCGCAGGAATGCCAACTACTTTTAGGGCGTGTTTTTACTACAGAAATTATGTAGTAGGGCACGTCCTAAATCTTAATTGGGATTAAGAATGTTTAAGAATCTTGAAAGAATAAGAAAAGTGTTATTAAGAATTGCGAATGTATAATAGGGTTCATAAGGTTGGTCGCAAACATCTCATATCTGCTTCTCACCTATATAAAACTAGAAAAGAGGAAAAGTGATGAACAAGGAAAATACAACATCACCGGGTCACAGCAAAAAAGTAAAGGTGTTTAAGCTTGTGGGAAAAATATTTGCAGGATTGATAATGCTTATATTGCTTGCGTTTGTCTCTATCACGGTGGTTTATCCAGCTATTTTACGTTCTGCAAACAGAATAGATAGTCCTTACGGTGTTGATTCAATGGAAATTGTTGAAATCGGCGGAATTTACCAGGCATTATATTTTAGAGGGCAGAATGTTGAAAATCCTGTGGTCTTATTTTTACACGGTGGCCCCGGCTCTCCTCATATGCCAATGATTCATGATTATCAATTTGAATTAGAGCATTATTTTACAATCGTTCAATGGGACCAGCCCAATGCTGGTAAAACCTTCTTTTTAAACGACCCGGATGTTGTGTTGGAAACATTGAGCTTTGAGCGTGTTCTTATAGATGCTTATGAAGTAACACAGTATATTCGATTACGGCTGGGTGTAGATCAAATTATCCTAGTGGGTTATAGTTGGGGTTCGCTTTTGGGTACGGCACTTGTGCAGGCCCATCCACAATATTTTAGTGCATATATTTCGATTGGCCAAAATGTTAACCAGCGGGAAAGTGAGCGTCTCGCCTTTGAAGCGCTTTTAGAATTAGCACACGCAAGCGGCGACCAAAGACACATTGCCAATGTAGAAGCACTTGGACCGCCACCTCTCGGAGATTTTGACGAAAACTGGGTACGGTATATAATTGGTTCAAGAGATTTGATGCAAAGACATGGCTTTGTAACAAATAGTCTTCTTGATGGGCGAATCGCATTTACCTCACCGTTTTATAGTCTGAGAGAGAGAATGTACTTTATGACTGTTGATGTTTTTAAATACCAATTACCATTATTACAGTATGTATTTGATGAAGCACTTCATATTCGTAACTTTGGAACCACCTATTATATTCCTGTTTTCTATATCATGGGAGAGCTGGACCGACAAACTTCTTATCAGTTGGCTAAAGAATTTTTTGAAGAGATTATTGCGCCTCAAAAATCGTTTTTTTCAATACCGAATGCAGGTCATGCGCCAATGCATGAAAATACGGCTGAATTCAATCGTATTTTTATAGAGGAAATTCGCCCATTGATTTTGGCAAGATAAACAGAGTTAAACAAACACAAAAATGTGGAGGTTATGACATGAAAAAAACAATTTTAAAAACCAATAAGCTGACAAAAACTTTTTCAACAGGTGGGGCACAGCAACATGTAATAAAAAATTTGGATTTAGAAATTTATGAAGGTGATTTTACTGTAATAATGGGTGCGTCCGGCGCAGGTAAATCTACACTCTTATACACTTTAAGCGGAATGGACACACCGTCTTTAGGCAGCGTAGATTTTATGGGTACGGATATTTCTAAACTGACCAGCGACAAAATGGCGTTATTTCGCCGTAAGCATTGCGGGTTTGTATTCCAGCAAATGTACTTGTTGGACAATATGAGCATGATGGATAATGTACTTGCTTGCGGGTTGCTGGTTTCAAAAGATGCAAAGGCGATTACCGCCTACGCACGTAAACTTTTTGCAGATGTGAATTTAACCGAGGATATTTATAGAAAGTTTCCGTCGCAAGTGTCTGGTGGCGAAGCGCAAAGGGCTGCGATTGTGCGTGCTTTAATTAACAAGCCGCCTGTGATTTTTGCAGATGAACCAACGGGGGCATTAAATTCCGCTTCGGGGGCGACAGTTTTAGATACGTTAACCAGTGTAAACAGAAATAAACAAAGCATCGTCATGGTAACACATGATATGAAGTCTGCTTTACGAGGCAACCGTATTCTTTATGTAATGGACGGTGTCATACGCGGCACTTGCGAACTAGGACACTACGAAGAAGGTAACGAAACACGGCGTAAACAATTAGGTGAATTTTTAGGGGATATGGGGTGGTAGAAATGCGACAAATTTACATGATGGCAAAAGCCAATATCGCTAAAATGAAAATGCAGGGTATTATTCTTGTGGTACTACTGCTGATTTCTTCTTTAATGCTTAATATGGGCTTAATGCTTGCGATAAATTTTCAAGGCTTCTTTGGAAATATTGCTTTAGAGCTGGGCACTTCGGACGCTTTTTATACCTTGCCATATGCTCGACTGACGGAGGATGTTAGAGGCCGTATAGAAGGACATGAACAAATTCTTTCCCTTGATGTGTATGATGGCGTTGTTGTGGCTGCAGAAATAACAGGCTGGAGAGAAGGCAGCACGACAACTATATTTTTTCGCAATAGAGAAGTATCCCAGGCAGTATCTCGCTGGCAACTGGTGGGCAATACATTAAATAACGTTCCAAATCCTGTGTTTGTGCCATATGGTTTTGGCATAAGCGGTGGCGGTGGATTTTCATTGGGCAGCCCGCTGGAAGTAACAGTAAACCGAATACCCCTTACCTTCACCATCGCAGGGTTTACAGAGGATGTTTTATTTTCTAATGCCGCAGATTCTCAATTTGCTTTTTATGTAACGGATTATATGTATGCAGAGCTATTACAAACATTTGAGCGGTATCACGCAGCTATATTGTTTGCTGATACCTATGGCAACCAAAGAAATGTTGAGCTATTTATACGTGAGATTTTTGATGAAGGTATGGCACTGGACGTTGATTCATCAATCCAGTTTATAACAAGGACATATGAACTTGCGGCAAGTGGCAGGCTTATACTACCGAGTATTATGTCAATAATGGTTATCGTTTTCGCATTTATTATTGTGATTGTCTGCCTTACCATGATCCGCTTTAGAATAAGCAACAGCATAGAAGAAGATATGCCGGCAATCGGCTCTTTGAAAGCCACAGGGTACACCAGCTGGCAGATTAGGGCAGGGCTTTGGGTGCAATATTTAATGGTGGCATTGTTTGGGGCTTTTGCTGGGGTGCCACTCACATATGTAGTGCTTCCGCTTATCCGTAGAATAATTGCCATGCAAACAGGACTTGCTTGGCAACAAGGTTTGGATATTCCGCTTAATATTATTGCTGTCAGTGTTGTTGGGCTGGTTGTTTCTGCACTTGTGCTTATTTGCTCCCGCAAAATCAAAAGTATAGACCCCGTTGTGGCAATAAGGGGCGGTATGGCAGGGCATAACTTTAAGCGTAATCATTTGCCACTAGATAAAACAAAACTGCCCTTGAACTTGACGCTGGGGAGCAAGACAATGCTTCAGAATGTTAGGCAAAGCATTTCTCTGTTTATAGTATTTGCAGCCATTGGGTTTACGGCAGTATTTTTTGTAAATATGCGGCACATGGCAACGGCTCAAAGTGATGAATACGTTGCACTTATGGGGATTGAACTATCGGATGCGGTGCTTGAATTTCAGCCGGGTACAGATAGTAATTATGTGCGAAATATAGTAACGGCTATGGATGGGGTGACACAAGCGGTTTTTCTGGATAGTTCCCTGGTTATGGTAAATGGCGAAAGCATTGTTACCTATGTAATGGACGATTTTGCTGCAAAGGCAAACCCTTCCGTGTATAGGGGGCGTTATCCTATTCATATAAATGAAATTGCCTTGTCTGGATTTGCTGCGGATATGCTGGGGGTTGGTATGGATGACATACTGCATATTGGCGTGCAAAACACACCATTTATCATAACGGGAATTACACAAGGGTCTGGGGCTGCAGAACCTAGTTTGGTGAGCATAAGTATTACAACCGATGGTATGCATACCATTTCCACAGAGTTTAGCCAGCTAATACTGAGCGTGTATCTGGAAGACATGGTAGATGTTAATGTATTTATAGCAGAGGCATCAGCTATCTTTAATAACAAAATTATATCAGCTGTGAATTGGCGTGATATGGTTGCAGTAGAAAATGCTGTTGTTACAGGTATTCTCGTTTTGCTCAGTACTGTTATGTTAGGGTTTGCCGCGGTCGTAATCTTACTTGTGTTGTATTTCATAGTAGGCGCGGTTATAATCCGTCGCCATCGACACCTTGGCATACAAAAAGCAATGGGATATACCACTTTTGAACTGATGGGGCAAGTGAGTGTAAGTTTTATACTTCCGCTTATTGCCGGTATTGCCTCCGGTGCTGTGTTCATGATATTTGCCTTTAACCCTGTTGCTGCTTTAATTATGACACCACTTGGGGTAAGGCAAGCAAATTTTGACATACCATATTTTTGGGTAGCCTTCACTTGTGTTGCTTTGGCCGTTATTTCTTACGCAACAATTCTGATTATCACAGGGCGTATACGTAAAATTTCGGCTTATGATTTGGTAAGGTAAAATCTTAATTAACGTTAAGAATGTTTAAGTATTGTGTAAGGATAGGAAAAGTCTTGTTAAGGATTTCGACGGTATAATAAGGACATAAAGCGGTTGCAGCAATAAAATAGCAGCCCAAAAAAAGGAGAAAAAATTATGAACAAATCAAATTTTACCAAATTTCAAGTAGTATCTACAATCGTTAGTTTATTGCCAATGGTAATATACTTGATTACATGGGGCAATTTGCCAGTACAAATGCGAGCCAATGTAATGCCAAATTCCTTATACTTGCCAAGGGTAGTTATCGCTGTTGTAATGCCGATTGCAGGCGCACTTATTCACTTAGCTATTACATTTGTTATTCGCAATCGTGCAACAAAAGAAAATAAACCGAATATGATGTGGTTGTGTTTTTTAATGCCGCTCATATCAATTTTGGCAAATATTCCAATTTTGCATATGAATATTTAAGGAACGGCCCAATAGACCTTCTCGAAAATCTGACATTGTTTAGTTTTCGAGGAGGTTTTTTATGAATATTTCTTATAAATATTTTTAGATTCTTCTTTCAAAATATTGCGAACACTTTCCGGTTCTAATACTTCAATATATTTTCCGTAGGATAGTAAAAGGCCATATACCCAGTTTTCTTCGATGTTTGGTACGGTGATAATAAAACTTCCGTCTGGCTGTTTTTCTACTTCGCTTTCATCAAAATCGTCATATACTCGAAATGCCAGTTCGGGTTCGATGCGCAGTTTAAGTGTAGCTAGTTGCTGGTTATTTCTTTTTTGTATGGTGCTGTTTATGCCGGTCGCTAAATCTCGCTGGCAGAAATATTCATCCGTAGGGATGAGGTTTTTAATCCGGGACAATTTATATAGCCTTATATCCTGCTTTGTTAGGCAAAAAGCTTTTAGGTACCAGGATTTAGATTTAAACCAAAGTTGTATGGGCTCCACGCGGCGAAAGGATTTATCGCCCTTGCTGTCGTAATAATCAAATTCAATAATATGCTGTTTGAGTATGGAATTTTTGAGCTGATCGAAAAAATTATTTTTACAATTCCAGTCTGAAAAGTCAACTTCTATCCAATTTTGTGCCGATTTATTGAATATTGCAGACATCTTGCATAACACTTGAGCGGTATCGCCTTTAATGTTTGACAGGCCATGCAATGCTAAAAGAATTTCATCCTGTTCTTGTTCGCTAAAAATAGATTTGCTTAAAATAAAATTAGGTAATAGGCTAATACCTCCGCCTTTGCCCCTTTCGGTATAGATCGGAATGCCTGCAGCACTTAATAGATTTATATCCCGCCAGATTGTACGTATTGAAACACCAAGTTGTTTAGATAATTCTATAGCTGATATTTTATTTTTTTGCAGCAGGGTAAAAATTATTTCTAATAATCTGTGTATTTGCATTTTTTATCACCTGATTTAAAGCGCGGGGATGCCTTATGGCATCCCCGCTTTACATCGCTAATTGTCGTACCCCATATCTGTTAATTCCTCTTTAATATCTTCAAGGGGTAGGATCGTTGGGTTGTAGGTAAATACAACTGTATTATTTTTTGCAGATGCAACTACGTCAGTTGCGCCTAAATCTGTTACCGCCTCTACTACCGCTTTTTCGCAATGTACACAGCTCATACCCTTAACCTGCAATGTGATTTTTTCCATGGATAGTCCTCCTCAAATAATTTATTAAGAATATATCACTATCACTGTTTGAATTGCAATAGGTTTTTTTTGAAGCCTTTGTGAATAAATATTCATATTTTTTTGAATAAGTATTCATGAATATATTGCCTCGTGAAAAATTTTGTGATACACTTTTAAAAATTCTACCAATCCTCATTTAAAATCATATTTGCCTATCGGTCAAAGTACATCGCGCTGTGGCGCGAGACTTCCATCTGTTAAACATGTTTTAAAATGGGATTAGTATCACAGGACAGGAGAATGCAAAATGAAGGATCAATTATTCACCATCGGACAAGAATTAAAAAACCAGCTGTGCGAAATCAGCGATTTTATGTACCACAATCCAGAACTTGGAAATAAGGAGTTCAAAGCTGCAGAAAAGCTAACCTCCTTTTTAAAGGCTCATAATTTTTCTGTGGAGTGTCCGGTTTTAGGAATTGAAACGGCATTTGTTGCAACATATGACAGCAAAAAGCCGGGGCCTTCTGTCGCGTTTATTTGCGAATATGATGCATTGCCGGAAATAGGCCATGCCTGCGGACATAATATGATTGGCGCAATGAGTACCGGTGCTGGAATAATACTTAGCAAAGTGTTGCATGAAATTGGCGGTAAAGTAACTGTATTTGGCGCGCCGGCAGAAGAAACCGATGGCGCGAAAGTGACAATGGCCGCAGCCGGGGTATTTAAGGGCATTGATGCCGCCCTCATTGTACACCCTTCTGCGAATACAAGAGAAAGTGGAACATCTGCTGCAATGGAAGCTTTGCAATTTAGCTATAAAGGACAAACAGCGCACGCTGCTGGCTGCCCGGAAGACGGCATAAACGCATTAAATGCTGTAATTCAACTCTTTAACGGTATAGATGCTTTACGCCAGCATGTAACAAGCGATGTGAGGATGCATGGGATCATAAGTAAAGGCGGCGTTGCCGCAAACATTGTACCGGAAGAGGCCGTTGCGCGGTTCTATCTACGTTCTGCAACAAAGGAAAATCTTGCGATTGTAAAAGAAAAGGTGTTAAAAATTGCAGAGGGTGCGGCGCTTATGACCGGTGCTACTGTGGAAGTAGAAAATTATGAATATTCTAACGATAATATGATAACGAATGCTACATTGTCTGAAGCATATAATAAAAATTTACGTGACCTTGGCATTACTGAAATTCTTGAGCCGCACAAAGGTGCCGGGTCTTCGGATATGGGGAATGTTAGCCATGTTGTACCTTCTGCCCATCCATACATTGGCATTTCTGAAACGCCGCTAACAGGGCATACAAGAGAATTTGCCGATGCAACGATTACGGAATTTGCCCACGATCGCTTGCTGATTGCGGCACTTGCAATGGCTTATACTGGGTTTGATGTTTTAGTTGGAGATGTTACCCTATAAAAAAATTTTCAACAAAACTCATATATAATTTTTTGACTATCCTCTTATAAATCCCCAAATGCCGTTAAGTCCAGTATATACAGGCTTTTCGGCATTTGTTGTACTTCTTAACAAGGTCGCTAAACATAATATTGTAACCGACGGCTAATTTAGGTTTGCCGTTCCTGTTAATAAACAGGAAGTCTCTGTAATCGTCAATCGTGATAGGTTTTGCACCTCTGCGGTTCTTCAAGGTGTTTTGCAACGCACTGTAGACGTTCTCAGTCATTGGAATTTGCTTTATTCCGCTCTCGGTTTTTGGTACTTCGATGTAGCAGCCAAATCCACTACTATATAATAGCTGGTGGTCTACATTGATTGGCCTATTCTCGAAATCCAAGTCGGAGATAGTCAATCCGCAAAATTCAAAAATCCTAAGTCCTGTTTCCAGCAAGACAATAAGCTCATCGTAATACTTTCGATAGACCTTATCACCCTGTACAAAATCCAGCAACTCTTTTTCTTGTAATGGCGTTAGTGGTACTTTGGGCTGTGGTACTTATTTTTCGGCCGTAAAAAACTAACTGCCGCAACTGCGGTTTTTTTTATTTATCGCAGGGCAGATTCTTTTTCGACTCTCTATCTAATTTAGTGCCAAGTTGACCCGAAATTAGACAACATTGTTATCGTGTTAAATTGAAATTTAGAAACATCCAATTTCCATCTACAAGACTTAGAACAAAGTCATATATTACGGTGTCAACCACTTCTTCAGGGTTATCCCAATAGAGTATATCAACCGTTACACGATATATAATGTTGGGGTTATCTTCACGTATATTTCTGATAATTTCGTGGCTTTCACCGCCTCTGGTTATATCGCTGCCTCTTTCACCGCCTACAGTAAATAAAACACCGTCAAAATCACGATACATAACTGGTGGATGTCTAAAATCCATCAAATCTTCAACAATATCGGTGGCAAAAATGGTGTGCATATGTGCTTCTAAGTCTGCAAGTGAGTTGATTCCGTCAACTACTACCCTAAAATACACATTGCCATCTTCGTCCATGACGGTATCATCACTATCGGCAGGCATTGATACCATACGAAACCATGAGTATACTTCAACTGCTCTGTAGTAAAGCATCTCAATTTCTGTATCTGTTGGTTGATTGTTTTCTGGTGATTGATTGTCGGATAGCACCATTGTTTGTTGCTCGTAAAACGCCGTTAGCCTCCACACGCCATCCATAATTTCAAATATTTCATCATACGCCCTTGCCCAACTACCTTCTATTGAGCCACTGTTTTGCCTGTCATTTATATGAAGTGCGCCGCGTTCATCATCGCTTAAAAACGCAAGATTTTCGTTTTGCACGATAAATTCAAAATTCGTGCGCATGGAATCTGTAATTTCCCCATCTTCATAAATGTGTGTC
>Ga0123355_10000892_pt1 | contig 41336 bp, 40 predicted proteins | sample TergutEmb28metaG_3_FD_89872 | JGI IMG/M metagenome (GOLD analysis project Ga0123355, IMG submission 89872) | Embiratermes neotenicus P1 segment gut microbial communities from Petit-Saut dam, French Guiana - Emb289 P1 | ecosystem: Host-associated > Arthropoda: Insects > Digestive system > Gut ...
CAGACAAAATAAAAACCGCCTAGAACCTTGATTCTAAGCGGTTTTCCCGATGGAGGTAAGGGGGTTCGAACCCCTGACCTCGTGAATGCCATTCACGCGCGCTCCCAACTGCGCCATACCCCCGGAAATGGCTGAAATCAGCCATTATATTAAGTTTTTACATTACTAACGTATCAATGAAACTCTCTTGAATGCCATTCAAGCGCGCTCCCAGCTGCGCCAATGCCCCTTGGGATATATTTCATTTTTTATTGCACTTTTTACTTTGCTCATGGGGTGTGTAACCGATTGGGTTGCGCTCCCAGCTGCGCCAATGCCCCAGATTAATACTTCTATTCAATTTTTGGTGTGCCATTCATGCGGTAGAACTAATTTTGAATGCCAGTCATCCGGCAGCACATTTTGGTGGGTATGTGACCGACCAGCTCGTCCTCCCAACTGCGCCACGCCCCCATATTTTCATTTACGGATAGCTATCACTTTTGCAGAATGCCATTCACTCTGTAAAAGAACGCCAGTCATATATGCACATACCACCGGGGCGCTAATCACCCAGCCAGTCCTCCCAGCCGCACCAACGCCCCGCAAGAAGTACTATAGCATATCCACTATACAATATGCAAGGTTTTACTCCTACAAAACTTCTCGCAAGAACATGCCGGTAAACGAATCTTCGCACATGGCTACTTCTTCTGGTGTGCCGCAGGCCACTATTTGCCCGCCTCCGCGCCCACCTTCGGGGCCAAGGTCAATAATATAGTCGGCGGTTTTTATCATATCCAGGTTATGCTCTATTACTACTACGGTGTTGCCCCAGTCTGTAAGTTTTTGTAAGATTTCTATTAGCCGGTGCACGTCGGCGGCGTGTAGGCCCGTGGTTGGTTCGTCTAGTACGTATAATGTCTTGCCTGTAGCGCGGCGGCTCAGTTCTGTTGCCAGTTTTACCCTCTGGGCCTCACCGCCAGATAAGGTAGTAGAAGATTGGCCAAGCTTGATGTAGCTTAGTCCTACATCAAGCAAGGTTTGTAGCTTGTCCCGTAGCTTTGGCAGGCTGCTAAAGAAATCCAGCGCGACTTCTACTGTCATATCTAGCACGTCTGATATGGATTTGCCTTTGTATTTGACCTCCAAGGTCTCGCGGTTATAGCGCTTGCCTTGACATACCTCGCAGGGGACATATACATCTGGCAAAAAGTGCATTTCTATTTTTATTATACCGTCTCCGCTACAGGCCTCGCATCGGCCACCTTTTATATTAAAGCTAAAGCGCCCTTTTTGGTAGCCGCGTACTTTTGCTTCAGGTACTTGTGCAAAAACATCGCGTACCAAGTCAAACAAGCCCGTGTATGTTGCTGGGTTGCTACGTGGGGTGCGCCCTATGGGGCTTTGGTCGATATTTATGATTTTATCTAGATATTCTAGGCCTGTTATATCCTTGTGGCGGCCGGGTTTTGTTTTGGCACGATTTAAGTCCCTGGCTAAGCGCTTATATAGCACTTCGTTTACAAGGGAGCTCTTTCCGCTGCCGCTTACCCCAGTCACACATGTGAAACTTCCTATGGGTACCGCAACATCAATGTCTTGTAGGTTGTTTTCTGACGCGCCATGTATGTGAATGCGGTTACCGTTTGACTTGCGGCGGGTGGCTGGGGTTTCAATTTTTAGCTTGCCGCTTAGATACATACCAGTAATTGATTTTTCGCATGTCATGATGTCTTTTATATGCCCCGCAAAAACTATTTCGCCGCCATGTACCCCTGCCCCAGGGCCTATGTCTACTATATAGTCCGATGCCCACATTGTATCGGTATCGTGCTCTACTACGATAAGTGTGTTTCCTATATCAGCCAAATGCCTTAAGGTCTTTAGCAAGCGGCCATTATCGCGCTGATGAAGGCCTATGCTGGGCTCATCTAGTATATATACCACGCCAACCAAGCCAGAGCCTATTTGGGTAGCCAAGCGGATACGCTGCGCCTCACCACCAGACAATGAACCTGACGCACGAGCCAATGTTAGATAATCCAGCCCAACATCCATAAGAAAGCCTGTGCGGGCGTGGATTTCTTTAAGTATTGGGCCTGCTATTATAAGCTGGGTGGACGTGAGTTTGAGATTGATAAAAAAGTCTTGCACGTCGCCTATAGTCATATCTGTAACTTGTGATATGTTTGTGTCACCTATGGTTATGGCCAGCACTTCTGGCTTTAGGCGCCGCCCTTTGCAACTGGGGCATGGTATGCTGGTCATGAAAGCTTCGTATTCCGACCGCATATAGTTGGATGATGTTTCCTTGTACCGCCGCCACTGGTTGTTTATTATGCCTTCGTGGGTGTAAGGGTACGAGCGTGGCTTGCCATCTTGGCCGGTGTATGAGATTTGGAGTTTCTGTTTTGTACCGTAAAGTATTATTTCTTTTACTGACGCTGGCAGTTCCTCATATGGTGTATTTAAATCAAAATTAAAAGCTTCGCTAAGGGCGCGCATTATCCCGCGTGAGCCGCTGCTTTCGTCACGTATAGCGTTCCAACCCGGGGCGGCTATTGCACCTTCGGCTATAGAAAGTAATGGGTTGGGGATTACCAGCTCTGGGTCGAAGATTAGCTTCATGCCAAGGCCGGCGCAATCTTGACACGCGCCAGAGGGATTGTTAAATGAGAACATCCTGGGCTCGACTTCAGACAGGCTAATACCGCAATCTGGGCAAGAAAAATTTTGGCTGAAGGGGATGTCTTCTGTTGCGGATTCGCCTTCTGGTTTAACAGATTGCACGTTTACCACCAGCAGCCCATTTGTTAGTTGCATCGCTGCTTCTATGGACTCGGATAGGCGTTTTTGGATGCCTTCACGCACAACCAAGCGGTCTATTACTATGTCTATGTCATGTTTCTTGTTTTTGTCTAGCTGGGCAGTCTCGCCTAGGTCGTAGATTATCCCGTCTATACGGGCGCGTACGTAGCCACTGCGGCGTGCGTCATCCAGTAGCTTTGTGTGCTCACCCTTGCGCCCGCGTACTACAGGCGAAAGTACTTGAAGCCGCGAACCTTCTGGTAAGGACAGAACCCTATCTACAATTTGGTCAACTGTTTGCCGTTCTACAACTTTGCCGCATAGGTGACAATGAGGTATCCCTACCCGTGCAAAAAGAAGGCGTAGATAGTCATATATTTCTGTAACCGTACCCACGGTAGAGCGCGGGTTTTGGCTTGTGGTTTTTTGGTCAATGGAAATGGCTGGGCTTAGGCCTTCTATAAAGTCCACATCTGGCTTTTCCATTTGCCCTAAGAATTGACGGGCATAGGCAGATAATGACTCTACATATCGCCGCTGCCCTTCGGCATAAATCGTGTCGAAGGCAAGCGAGGTCTTGCCAGAGCCGCTAAGGCCGGTAAAAACCACTAACTGGTTGCGCGGTATTTCTAAATCTATATTTTTTAGGTTGTTACCCCGTGCGCCTTTGATTACGATTTTGTCTATGTTCATGTGTGTCGGGTTCCCCTTTAGTGATAGGACTTTGTTTCTGGCGTTTTGTTCGATTATATTCTACAATAAACATCGGCGCAATGCAATGAACGTATTTTCTATGCCTACCCTGGCAGCACCAGCGACAATAATCCTATCAAAAACCCAAACAGTCCCCCCAGCATAACTATTAACTTCAGCTCCCGCCCTACTACAGACAGTATCACCCTTTCTGTATCTGCTATGTCCAGGCCGCTCATTTTTTGCTCTATCATATCTGCGATGGGCATATGGGTGGCAAGATATGTGGCCGCAACCTCCAGAACACAGCGTATTGCGGATGCATACGGCTCTTGCTGGAAGAGTATGTTTGCACCCTCACGTATGTGGAAGTCGCATATGCGCTCGCATATTTTTTTACGGTCAACTTCGTTAGTGCCTAACAGTGCGGGTAGTATTGCATTAGGGGATGGTACGGCATAGTCGTTCCGTTTCAAATCCATCCCGCCTATCGCCGAGAACCGCGTTGAAGCGTTCGCGGTTTCAGCTCTGCCGGGGTGGTTTTCAACAGCAACGACTTTAGTACCTGTAACCAAGCCATCTATGGCGTTCATAACAGCATCGCGTATAACATCTTGGTTTTCTGGATTTGCAAGGTATTCAAAAATCGCTTCCTTTATATTGCTGTAGATTTTGTTGCGGTTTACAAATATCCCTGCAAGCCGGCTTATGCTTTTTTCTGCAATTTGCGATGTTAGTTCTGACAGTTTATTGTCAAGTTCGGGGAAGCGCTCAGGGAAATTTATAATGCCGTCTATAGCTTTGGGCAGCAGTGCATCGGCGGCTTTTTTTACTGGGGTTGATATGATAGATTCTAGATAACTAACGGGGTCTTCTATGCCCAAGCCTTCCAAGCACTGGCCAACAGTACAATCAGGCAAAGGCCAAACAGACGGGTCCGCCAGCTTACTTGCAAGTATATCCGGGGTCAGTAAATGCAATCTAATTGCTTCGCCCAATTTCCTGGCAAGCCTGGTGCGTTCTTTGGGGATTAGGCCCGGCGTGAAGGGAAGGCGTATGCCAAACAGCCGCACTTCACTGTGGGGCCTAAACAGCATTTTTATTGCTATCCAGTTAGTGGACAAGGCTATTATCCCGCCCAAGATGGGTGGGAGTAGTAAATGTAAGATATTCATGACTCACTCTTTCTTTTATAAATGCGGTACGGTCATGCATGGTGATTTAGGCGAAGTCTAATATAAATTTACGAACGGTAATGACGATGGTTTATAGACGCTGTTAAATAGCACTCTTGGGTTTTGATACAGTTGGTAAAGGTTTTACCAGTTTTGATGATACCGATAAAGGTTTTTCTGGTCTAATGATACCGGCAAAAGCGGATTATAGTATAATCACCTAAGCCAAGAAAGCCTAAAGGGAGGAACAATCATAGAAAACCTAACAACACGCGCCGGCTTGCGCACAATAATAGAGCGCTACGGCATCCAAACACGCAAGAAACTAGGCCAGCACTTCCTGGTTGACACCCATGTTGTAGATAAAATAATTGCTGCCGCCAACTTATCAAAAGATGACTGTGTACTAGAAATAGGCCCTGGCCCCGGTGGGCTAACACAGGCACTGTCTGCCCATGCCGGGCATATAGTGGCTGTGGAGTTGGACAAGCAGCTAATCCCTGTACTAGAGGCACTGTTCCCCGGCCCCAATATCACCATAGTCCAAGGCGATATCCTCAAGCTTAGCTTGCCCGAAATCTTAGCCCCACATGCCCACTGCCCTATTAAGGTAGTGGCCAACCTGCCGTACTATATCACAACACCAGTAATATTATACCTGTTGGAGAGCGGCCTACCCTTTAAGTCCATAACGGTAATGGTGCAAAAGGAAGTGGCAAAGCGCATGGCTGCAAGCCCGGGTACAAAGGATTATGGCTCACTAACCCTGGCCATAGGATATTATGCCGATGTAGAGCTGGTGGCCAATGTCCCGGTCAACTGCTTTATGCCGCGCCCGGCGGTAGATTCTGCCGTTGTGCACATTAGCTTACGCCCCACTCCACCCGTGTCAACAGACAAAGCCCTACTGTTTAAAATAATCCACGCCGCGTTTAACCAGCGGCGCAAAACACTGGTCAATGCCCTTAGTGCAGGGCTTGATATGGACAAGGCCCATATAACGGAAATATTAATTAATTGCGGCCTCAAACCAGACGTACGCGGCGAGACTTTGGACATGGCCGCCTTTGCACAAATAGCTGAGATGATATTCTAGACACGCCCACAAACAACCTTGCATATCCTATATCAAAGCAGTATAGGATTTGAAAAGCAAGGAGGATAGCGATGGACGAAATGTATATCCTGCACGAGTTGCACGGAGACAGTTTCCATGAAACCGAAGCGTCGCAAGAACCAGAAGCCTGGCAAGAACCATTGCCAGAAACGGTACCCGAACCAACCCCCGAATCCACACATGACCCACAGGTAGACCCCATACCCATAACGGAGAGCAACCTGGTATTTGTACCAATAGAAGAACCCAGCACAAACTGGGAGATGGAACTAGCACAAGCCTATGTGCGTGCCCAGCCGCTAGAAGGCGTGTTCTCTCCCGAAGAAGGCCTACGCATGGGGACAGCATTCCCCAACTTATCGCAGCCATATGAATCAAATTGGCCAAAAGCCAGTGACAACGAAATAAATCAAAATTGCTTTAGGAGGTAGCCGTGGAAAGAGACGCATTGTTACGCGAGATAACCATTTTGGACTTCATGGCCCTAGACTTGCATCTTTTTCTAAACACTAACCCCGACGACTGCGAAGCGCTGGAAATGTACAACGATTGCATAACCCGCAGCTGTGAACTACGCCAAAAATACGAAGCAGACTATGGCCCCATGACTGCATTCCGTTCCCATGGTCAGCCAGGCTGGGCCTGGATTAACGAACCATGGCCATGGGAAGAAAAATTCAATTTCGAAATATCCGAAACACTGTAGGGGGGACCAGATGAAAATGGCGTTGCCGTTTTTGTCTGGCTTTGTGCAAATCCCAGAATGGAGATTGTCATGTGGATATATGAAAAGAAGCTGGAGTACCCGGTCAAAATCAAAAGAACCAACCCTAAGTTGGCTAAAATAATAATTGCGCAATACGGAGGCCCAGACGGCGAACTGGGCGCAGCACTAAGATACCTAAGCCAGCGCTTTACAATGGTGACACCTCAGGCCATAGCAACATTAAACGATATAGGCACCGAGGAGTTAGCACACCTAGAAATGATAGGCACAATATGCCACCAGCTAATAGACAAAGCCACCCCAGAACAAATGCGCGAGGCTGGCATGGATGCAGAATATGTAAATCATGGGCTGGGAATCCACCCATCTGGTGCTGGCGGCGCACCATGGACCGCAGCCTATATACAGTCCAAAGGCGACCCGATAACGGACTTATACGAAAATCTTGCCGCAGAACAGAAAGCCCGCAGCACGTACGAATACCTGCTAGACTTGATAGATGACCCAGATGTTGCCGACCCTATAAGGTTTTTACGTGAGCGGGAGGTTGTGCATTTTCAGAGGTTTGGGGAGAGCTTGAATATCGTGCGGGATTATCTTGGTAGTAAGCGGATGTTCTACGGGAAATAGCAGTAAAATCTGCAACAGAAAACAGCCGTTGGAGAGTGTGTCACCAACGGCTGTTTTTGTTGTTATTTTAGTGCCAGACTAGTCATCAGACACATTAGTAATCCCTTTGCTCGTCACAACAAGCGCATCAGTGGATGTAGTCTCACCAAATCGCCAATTTTCGCTATGTCCAGAGCCATCAGCAAAGAACTCAAGTGCAAAGTCATTTTCAAATCCAATGGTCAAATCACCAAATCTGCCCACTCTTACGTATTTTACAATATAATCGCTAAAATCACCTCGAAAGTGTTTGTGAAGCAAATCATCGAAAAGCGTGTTGCCATGGGTTTGCCAGTCGAAGTTACTTTCATTAAAGCCTTCTTTGATAGCTAGATTTCTAATTTCTTATTGCTCCTTACCGGCGGTGGCGGAAACATAGCACAGATGTTGATATTTGCTGCTTCTGGTACAATGCTTGCAAGCCTGGCAATAATAATGCTTATAGTCAATAATAAAATACGTAAGCGTAAAAATACTGAAGCATAACAAAATCAAATTATATAATTGAACATCGATATCATCAAAAGAAGCCTCCGGAGTTACGGATGGCTTCTTTTTGGTTAGAATCAAAGTAGAGAAATCCATTGCTAAGACACCGTTGCTGTGATACCATCATAAAAAATGCCAGTTGTGAAAGGTTGTTTTATATGGCACTATTTAAAGAAAAACAAAAACGCGTTGAGTTGACTGATGGGCTACGTGCCGCGATAAAAACTTTCCAGCCCGAGCCATTGGATGAAGATAACTTTGATGCCTTTTACAATGCCAATACCATGGTTATACGTACAGGCAACGAATATATCACCCCCCTGGGAGATATTTTCGACGACTGTACAACACCTTTAAACAGAAATGCACATTTGCTGTCAGGCCACAGGGGGTGTGGGAAAAGTACAGAGCTTTATTCTCTGAAGCTGCGGCTTGAAGAAGAAGGTCACCCCGTTTGTATGATTGATTGTCAATCTGAAATGAATTTGAATTTGGCTGACTGTTGGGACATTATGCTTTTTATCACAGAAGGCTTATGCCGCATTGCTGATATATATAACATTGAGCTTGATCAAGGTCTGGTTAGTGACATATACAACTACATCCTACAAGATAGTGAAATTACAAGTGAGTTTACAGATTCTAGGGATATTAATGTTGGGCTAACCTTAAACTTGATTGCTTCCATCAAAGGAGGCTTGCAAATGGGTGATACCCAGCGTACTACATTAAAAACAAAGATGGAGAAACGAGGCGCCGATTGGAAGCGCTATGTTAATGAAATTTCTGATGTCATTACTGAAGCTATGCAAGGCCGCCAGCCAATTTTGATTTTTGAAGATATGGATAAAATCCAACCTTTCCATAGGGCTTTGGATATTTTTATGTATGATACCCTGGCCAAAATGCCGTTTCCTATAATATATACCTTTCCCATTGCTGAAATATATAGCTCTAAATTTGCAGCCCTTAAAGGTTTATATAAAACTCATGTGTTGCCTATGATTAAAGTCCACAATGCAGATAAATCTGAACACACAGCCGGAATAGCAGTCATAGAGGAAATTGTGGGAAAGAGAGCTGACATAGGATTTTTTGACGAAAATGCACTGCGGTTATTGGTAGAGCAGACAGGTGGAGCATTGCGCCACCTGTTTGAGTGTATCCTTACGGCCTGCCGTATAGCAATAAGACGAGGTAGCGAAAAAATTGAGATAGATGATGCCAAAATAGCCCTTGAGCGATTGACAAGTGAGCTTACTAGGTCGATATCCATAGCCGACAATGAAGTACTTACTAACATTTACAATAGCATCAACCATAGAAAGCAATTAGAGGACACGACCACTGTACTAGAGCATATGCACAGCTTGGTTGTACTAGAATACCAAAATGGAGAACGTTGGCATGATTTGCACCCGTTGGTTGTTGCTTTTTTAAAGGATAGAGGTATCTTTGATGTCCCAAAAAAAGATTGATAACACAGAAGCTTTTTTTGCGCTAAGCTGGATAATAAGTGATGCCGATAAAGGGCTTTATATTGTAGTAGCGCCTTCTCATATGCAAAAAGATATAGCAATACGCTATAAAACTCAAAGGGTTGGTGTGTATGACTTTGCTCAGGTTGACGGCTATTCCTATACCAATATAAATGCCTGGGTGGATTCGCGGCCAGAAGGTACAGATATTTTGTTTTTACTAAACATGCAAGTTGCCCTGTGTGACAAGGAAGCCATGGCTGCATTTAATATGAGCCGGGATTTGCTTGCAAAAAAGAAAAAAATCTGGATTTTCTTTATGGACAAAGACTTGGAATATCAAATATCCACCTTTGCCTATGATGTTTATGCTTATGTAAGGCAGAAGATTTATTTTGAAGCAGAGCTGGACGAAGATTTTGATGGAAAGCAGATTCTTGAATTTGATGGCCGCCACAATGTACTACAGATTCAAGAGACATTGACGCGAAGTATGGATTTGGAAGGCCGCTATATGTCTCTACCAATTGAGGGAACCGCTACAAACCAGTTGCTTTCGGCGGCAATGGCGCTTACGAATATAGCTGTGCTTTATAATGACTGTGCTGAGTATGATAACGCATTAATATTACTAATGAAGGTAAAAGAAATCCGTGAGCAGGTACTAAAAATAGACCACCCCGATATTGCCGGGACATACAATACTATTGCTGTTATATATAGTCGTAAAGGTGAATACCACAAGGCTTTAAAGTGGCATCAACAGGCTTTAGACATTACTAAAAAGATGTTAGGTAAAGAGCATCCTACTACGGCTACAATATATCATAACATTGCGAGAGTATACGTGATGCAAGGTGATTATGATAAGGCTCACGAGTTGCTACAGGAAGCGTTGGATATTTCTATAAAAATGCGTGGCAAAGATCATCCAAACACTGCTTTTATATACAGTGGCATAGCATCTGTATACACTAGGCAAAAAGATTACAAAAAAGCTCTAGAGTTATATCAACAAACGCTGGATATCCGCGAACAAATGCTAGGCAAAGACCACCCACTTACAGCAGTGACATATAATGACATTGCAATAGTATATGAAAGTCAAGAAAATTACAGTAAGGCCCTAGAATTATATCAAAAAGCGTTGGATGTCTACAATAATACGCTAGGCCAAGAGCATCCATACGCAGCCACCACCTACTCTAACATTGCGAGTGTGTATCACAATCGAGGTGACTATAACAAAGCTCTCGAGTTTTATCAAAAAGCTTATACTATACGTCTTCGCAAGCTAGGCGAAAACCATCCTTCTACAAAAGTTATTGAAGATAGCATACAACGAGTAACTGCTCTAATATCAAAAAACCAAAACCCCAATTGATTCAAGTCATTAGCACACTGTCATGAGTATCATAACATCACCATACAACCAGCCGCCAAACGGGTACAATAGCCCACAAGGCGGCTGTTTTGCTAATATTTATTGTTATGATACAACCGTAATAATAAACCCAGCAATTTGACATAAGAAGACATTTAAAGTACATTTTATGCGAAGATACCATAGCGAAAGGATGACCACTATGGCAGAGAGCAAGCGCCGTTTGTACAAGGTTTTATTTATTGCTATCACTATTGTGGTTGTTGCATTGCTTGCTGTGGTCGTATTTGTGGATGCGCGTAATGAGACACCACATGAGTTAGATTGTTGTTACATAAATGTTGGTTATTTTGCTGTGGATGAGGCACTTGGGGGTTATTATGGTGTTGCATATGCCCCTATGTACTATCTACCATATGAAGGGGATGCCAACTGCTGCGCTCCTTCTTGTTGCACTTTTTCTAGTGATTTGTCATGCTGTACATATACGCTTGCATCGCTGTATTATGCACATGGTTGTCAAATATTTGCGGAGTTCTTGGGTGTTAGTAAGGATGCCTCACAAACTCTCAAAGACTATATATCATGTATTTACAAACCTCCTAAAATTGTAAACGCATAAGAAATCATAACCATGCTTAGATGGCATGGTATTAATTTGTGTGTTTGCAACTATTTAGGAGGTTTTTTGTGAAAAATAATTCTTTGGCTTCTACGGTTGTTGGATGTATTTTTGTTGCCCTTGGCCTGGTGGTTTTAATAGGGTTGTTTACATTTGCGGTGCCGTGTACACGTTTGCTTGATAGTGGTGTCGCGACACGGTGTTTTTCTAATGCACTGGTGGCACGTGGTTTTGCTGTTATTGTTATGGTACTTGGTGTTCTTATTATTGTATTTCGCAACTCTGAGCAATGGTTGAAAGGCTTGAGCATAATAGTTTTCTTTATTGGCCTTGTCCTGGTTGTGGGTGCTGTGGCTACAGATATGTGCAATGTACGCACACATACGTTATCTGTTGGCGAAACACCAACTCAAGACAACCGTCACATGCATAGGGGTGTACTGGAAACAGACGAGAATGTGTATGTAGTGTGGACTAATTTTGACTGCAACACCGGGCCGTTTGTACCTTTTGTGGCGTATATGGGTGCTGTTATTTCTGTTGTGTCTGCATTGTTTGCGTTTTTTGTTAATACTACTGTGCTAAGTGTTAAGCCGTCTTTCAAGACTATAGGCAGTGGGTTTGTTGCTTTGGGTGCGCTTACAATACTTGGGTTGGCTACATTTGCTGCACCTTGCCATGACTTGGCTGGGGCTACGTTGTTGCCTATGTTTATGCGCTGCTATGATGTGGCAATACACGTCCGTGGTATGGCCGCTGTGGCTGTTGTGGCTGGGGTGCTTATGATTTTATATTCTGGCGCAGTTGCTTTCCACAAGGGGCTTAATGTATCAGTGATGCTGCTTAGTGTATTAATGATTATAACCCCACTTATAACAGAAACTTGCGGGGCATTAACAATGGTATGTAATACAGGGCTACTTACCCCATTTGTAACGGTTATGGGTATCCTTATGCTGGTTGCATCGGCTATAATACATTTGTATTATTAAAAACGAAAGATGGTGATGAGGATTAATAATCATAAAGACACTGCAAATAAACCACTCACAACTCTTAGGATTGCTTTTAACAACCTGTGCGGCAAGCCTGGGAGGGCGGTAGCTCTTGTTACTATTGTTGCGATTATGGCCTTTGTCTTGTTTGGGGGGGCGATACTTTCCCGCGGGCTAGACAATGGGATGCGGAGCCTGGAGGCACGCCTTGGCGCAGATATAATTATTGTGCCCCAAGACAGCGAAGACGACTACGAAAGTCTTATTGTTGACGGCGAACCCACTGGTTTTTACCTTGATATGAGTGTTAAGGACTATATTTCTCAAATGGAGGGAGTTGGGCAAGTCACGAGCCAGTTTTTCTTGGCAACGCTTGGGGGTGGGTCTTGCTGTACAGCTTCAGCGCAGGTTATTGGCATCGACTACGAGACGGACTTTGTAATAATGCCGTGGGTTTCGCAGTTACTCAACCGCAACATTGGCGATGGTGAAGTTATTGTTGGCAGCGGTGTTAGTATAAATTACGATAATACTATATTGCTTTTTGATGTACTGTACCCTGTTGCGGCAAGGCTGGAGCATTCGTCTACAGGTATGGACAATACAATTTATGTAAGTATAAATACCATGCGAGACATGGCAAGGGATGCGCAAGCCCTTGGCGGCTTCCCTTATGATGTGGATATAGACAGGTCTGTATCTGCGATACTTGTGGATGTAGCACCTGGCTATGAGATAAACCTGGTTGCGCGGGTTATGCGATGGGATATACCTGGTATTTCGGTGGTCGAAAGTTATGGTATTTATACAAATGTCGCGTCGGGATTGCGCTTTATTACTGGGGTTATTGGTACTATATCTGTTGTGCTTGGCGTTACGGTTATTGTTGTCTTGTTTGTGCTTTTCTCCCTTACTATAAGCGGAAGGAAGAAAGAGTTTGCGATACTGCGCATCTTGGGTGCAACCCGCACAAAGTTGGCCGGCATAGTATTAACAGAGGCGCTTGACCTTAGCCTTCTGGGCGCGTTTTTGGGCTGTGCCCTTTCTGTGCTTGTGGTATTCCCCTTTGGGCGACATATTGGTATGCAGATGGGTATGCCGCTTTTGCTGCCCGGTGTTGGTGACTCTTTGAGGCTTCTTGCCATTGCTTTGGCTGTGTCTGTTGCGGTTGGGCCCATATCCTCGGCTTATTCTGCATACAAGATAAGCCGCGCAGAAACTTATGCAACAATGAGAGAAGGCGAATAGTAAAGCCTTGGGATGGAGACTAACGTGAAAATAGAAATAAAAAGCTTAGTAAAAGAATACAAGCAGGGCGACCAAACAATATCAGCGCTAAAAAAGGTTAACCTTACAATAACCAGCGGTGAGTTTTATAGTATCACTGGGCGCTCTGGCAGTGGGAAAACCACGCTTTTAAATATTGTTGCGGGGCTTACCACCCCCACGTCTGGTAATGTGCTTTTGGATGGGAAAGACATATTTACCCTTTCGGACTCGGCCCTTTCTTTGTACAGGAATGCCACAATTGGCTGTGTTATGCAGCAGCATAGCGTACTTGCAAACCTGACAGTGCTGGACAATGTGCGGCTGCCCTTTCACTTAGCAAAGCGTGAAGGCGACTCTGCCAAGGAAGCATACAGACTGCTATCACTTATGGGTATAGAAGACTTGGCCAAGCGAATGCCAAAGCGCCTTTCGGGCGGGCAAATTAAGCGTGTTGTTATAGCGCGGGCATTGATAAACAAGCCCATGCTACTGCTGGCCGACGAGCCCACAGGCGACCTAGACTCGCATACAACAAAAGAAATCATGCAAACCCTAAAAACCGTGGCAAGTGAAGGGACAGCAATATTAATGGTGACCCACGACCACGACGCTAACGAATACGCAAGCACCCACTTTAGCATGAATGATGGGGCACTTAAACGGCTTAGCTAGGCCTCTTAATTGAACTTCGTAATTATGCCTCTTGGTTCCATACTTTTTCGAACCAGTCGTTACTTTCGGGCAGGGGCCTTACGGGCTCGTAATATGAGCTGCTGCCGGATGTTGTTATTACTTTGTCAAACTTCATATCTGACTTGGGGGGGGCGCTGTTTACTAGTGCCCCCCCGTGGCTTCCGCATGTTTCTGCGGACAATATCATGGCAGATAGCATAGCAACCCTGGTTAGTAACTGGTCATAGCTTTTGTATAGGTATGGCAGTTGTGAGTCATCGGATATTGTGTTGTCTTGAAAGAAATGTGTTGTGTGAGTACATAAATCGTCGTAGAGTTTGCGCATCTTGGATATGTCGCGGTTGTAGGCCGCGTAGTGGCTCATGGCCTCTTGTATAGCGGCTTGGTTGGCTTGCGCGGTTGGGATATGTGAGTAGGTGACTGCGGGTTGCGGCAATTTTTCGGCAACATCATATGCGGGTGAGTTGCTTCCTTGTTTACTATTTGCTGCTATATGCTCTGCAGCGCGCATAGAGCCTACTTGTGTAGAATTGAGTGCGCTGCCGCCTGGGCGGTATACGCCAAATGTCCCGGCGGCTTCGCCAGCTACATATAGGCCTTTTATACTGCTTTCCCAGTTGGTGTCTACGGCTATACCGCCGTTGCAGTGCTGTGCACACACGGCAATTTTTAACGGCTCGTGATATAGGTCTATGCCGTTATCCTTGTATAGTTGGATTGCTTTTGGGTTCATCTTGGCAAGCCTTTCGATGGGGGTGCCAAATAAGGCTTCCGATTTTGCTAGGTAGTCATATGCCTCTGCAGACAAATCATTAAAGCTTAGGCCTGTAGGGTTGCGACGGAAGTCCATGTACACTGTCCGGCCTTTTTCTTTTATTTCTGCTGCTACCAGTAGGTCTATTTGTGATGAGCCGTTAATTTTTTGGGTGTCAAAGGGCCATTGGTACCCTTTCAAAAATACGCGATTAAGCGCATCTGGTGTACCCAAATGCTCTTGCAGAAATTCGTATTCGTTACCAGCATCATCAACAGAGATATAGCGGGGTAAGACTTGCTGATACGTGCCAGAAACATTCCATCTAAAGTCCGTACTGGCTAGGCCATATTGCCACTGGTGTAGGTTGCAAGCTGCTGCGCCTGCTGCAATTGCGAGCCCTGTACCGCCGGTCTGGCTTATGGGGAATACCGTGTCTGCATAAACCCCGGCCGGGCCGCCGGTTGCCAATATTATATGTTGTGCGTACAACTCACAAAGCCCCTGCTTGGGGTTGTAGTACACAAGCCCGTAAATTTTATTCTCCTTAACCAATAGCTTAACCACAGTGCAATCATCCAATATGGGGATAGCTTTAGCTTTGACGGAGCGCTCCAACGCCTCTGTCATCAGCTTGGAGGTCAAGGGGCCGCAGGACGTTGCGCGCTGGCGCGGGTCATGGTCTGTCTTGTAGCCTACGAATGCGCCGTAGCGGTTGGTTGGGAAGGGCAGCCCTAGGTTAACCAATTTCATGAAGGATTTAACAGAACACGCCGCTTCTACCATTGCCGTATCGCCGTGCACACTGCCGCCTTCGTATAGGGTGGTGGCCATCTCGTGTACACTGTCTGGCTCGTTGCCGGCTATGGTTAGCTTGTAGTATGTCTGCTTATCGCTGCCGGTGTTGCGGGAGGTGCCTTTGTTTATGCCTTCTGTGACAATGGCTATGTCTGTTGTACCCAGGTCATGCAGCCAATCTGCGGCGTTGTACCCGGCGCATCCGCTTCCTATTATTATTGTGTTGTATGTGTTTTTATTGTTGTTTGCCATTTATAGCCTCCGGATATGGAACCCACCGTCTATGTTAAAGACCTGCCCTGTTGCAAAATCGTAATGGCCGCCGGTTATTCCTAGTACTGCGTCGGCTACGTCTTGTGGGGTGCCCATGCGTTTTGTTGGGGTTAGCCCTTCTTCTATGAGCTTTGTGTATTTGTCTTTTACTTTTTCGGTCATGTCTGTGAGTATTATTCCTGGCCTTATTTCGTACACACCTATGCCGTACTCTGCCAGCCTGTCTGCAAATAGTTTTGTTACCATGCTTATCCCAGCCTTGGATATACAATACTCGCCACGGTTTACAGATGACGTATAGCTGGAAATTGACGCTATATTTATTATGCGGCAGGGGTGACCCTTTGGCTGGCTTATCATGTGGCGGGCAAAAAGCTGGCACATAAAAAACGTCGCTTCCAGGTTGATGCGAAGCACCCTTTGGAAGCTTTCATCTGTGGTTTCTAGTATATCTAGCCTGGTGGCCGGGGCTACACCAGCGTTGTTTACCAACAAGTCTACCCGGCCATACATAGCAATGGTGTCTGCCAGCAATTGCTCGCGGTCATTTGTCTTAGAAATATCATAAGATGGCTGCGACGAACGGGCGGCGCGTACAACGTTGTACCCGGCTTGTTGTAAACTGTCCGCTATGGCTAGGCCTATACCCCTGGTTGCGCCTGTTACTACGGCTGTTGGTTTGGTTTGTGGCTGCATGATCTTTCCCCTTCTAATTTGCTGTGCAGTGCTGTTTAAACAACTGGTTGTACACATCGTCACGTATGGCACAGCCTGTAGATTGCCCTGCACGCATCAGCTTTGTACACCCGGCACAGCATAGGCAGGTTTGTTTTTTATCAAAATTACCGGCCAATATATCACGCGCAAAATTGGGATAGGCAAAGCTCATCCGGCCCCAGCCAACTATCTTGCATACACCAGTTTCTACATAGCCAGCGGCAAGCTCGCCAGAGCGCTCTTTTAAGAAACTCACGCCAGAGCCTACTACGGCCATATCTGGGAACGCAATTTGTATATCTCTGGTGAGGTTGCACATGCGCTCTACCCCTTGTATGTCGCCGGGCCGGTTAACGTGGGAGTTTTGGTAGGGGTTGCCCATTGTAATGTTTAGCAACTCCGGCTTTATGATTTCTAGCAGGCGTATTGTTTCGGATAAGTCTGGCTCTATATCGCGGCCCTGGGTAACACCAAAACCATATGGGTATGGGTATGCGTCATATATATTCATGCGTGAGGTGACCATAAAACTTTTGTTAACAACGGCGCGCACCGCATCAAATGTGTTGCGCATAAAACGTGTACGGTTTTCGAAATCGCCGCCGTATAGCCCTGGGCGTGTGTGTGATGCCAAAAGCTCACTCACTAGGTAGCCGTGGCAAGCTTTTATGTCAACCCCATCGAACCCAGCTTGCTGGGTCAAAACCGAAGCTGATGCAAAATCTTCTTCCAGGGCTTTTAGCTCATCGTCAGAGATAATACACTCAGCCGGGAGGGCCGTATCCCCTTCAAATATGGGGTTGTTGCGGGCTATTACCGGGATACGCTCCGTCCCGTGGGGCTTGCTGTATCGCCCTGCGTGGGTGGCTTGCAATATAAGTACCGGGTTTATGCCGCATTCTTTAAGCGCTGTCTCTCTTATTTCTGATACCAGCCGCGCGTAGGTATCTACGTTGTTTTTGTTAATGTACATGTGCCAAGGGTTGGCGCGGCCTTCGTTGACAACAGCCACGGCTTCTATCCAGATAAGCCCTGCACCACCGGCAGCATAGCGGCGGTAACGGCGGAAGGACAACTCGCCTGGGGTGCCGTCTGTCGTGCTGTCGCATCCTTCCATGGGCTGGATGGCCAACCTATTGGGGAAGGTATGCGCGCCTACAGTCAGTGGTTGGGCCAGTATGCCGGTGTTTGAACTAAATGGTAGTGGTTTTGACATAATGATTCTCCTCGTTTGTAATTTGTATAGAGATTAACATTTGTAAGGATGTTTAACAATAATACAGCGCCTCACTTTCGGTTTTGATACAAATGATAAAGGCGGTCACGTCCCAATATCTGATATATATACACCCAAAACCCCATCGTCCAGCGCTATTTCCTTATGCATAACAGTCTTAGGCGCGGGCGCAGATATGCATTTTATTACAGACAGGGTTTCGCGCTCTATATCCTTGGCATACGTAGCCAAAACAGCTTGTATTGTCTCGGACTTGCTTTCAAAAGAAAGCGCTACTCTGTCTGATATTACAAAGCCAGCTTCTTTGCGCAGTAGTTGGCAGTGGCGTAGTATTTCCCTGTATAGCCCCTCTGCTTTGAGTGCGTGGGTTATTTCTGTATTAATTGCCACTGGCACACCACTTGCTAGCCTTGCGATGTTCTTCTTATCCTTTTTGGATATTACAAAACAATCGGCAGGTATTTCACTGCTGTACCCGTCTATTAACACTGGTTGTGCATGCTTTATCGCTTGTATAATATTGTCGTTTTCGGTAGGTGTTAGGTCATCGCATAAGGCCTTAACTTTGTTTAGGTCACTCTTTAACACCCGGCCGGCCACCTGAAAGTTAAGCGCTACATATTCGTGGCTTAGATTATCAAAGTCACTTAGATATACAATTTCTTTGATATTTGTCTCGCTGCGTATGACTGGTTCGTATGCAGACAGTGCTTCACATGATTTTTCCAGGTACAAGATAGACAGTGGTTGTTTGATTTTTAAATTGTTTTCGTTGCGCAGTTTTAGTGCCAGTGCGATATCTGACCTTACTTTTTCTACATCACTAAGCACCGGCATGTCATAACTGCGCACACATGGGAAGCTTGAAAGGTGTATAGATTCTTCTGCTACCGGCTCGTACACGCGCACCATGCTTTGCCATATATGCTCTGTCATAAAGGGGATAATTGGTGCCATGATTTGCGCAATTTCTTTTATAGCGCTGTACAATGTGTTGTACGCACTCTGCTTGTCGGCATCACTGCCTTCTTTCCAAAACCGCTTGCGGTTGATGCGGACATACCAGTTAGAAACATCATCTACACATGTTTCAAACTCACGCACAACTTCCGGTGTGCTGTAGTTTTCATATCCTTTAACGGCCTTGCTTACAAAAGCCGATACACGGCTTGCCAGCCATTTGTCTGACAAGTTGCTTTCAGCGCTGTTGTAGCAGTTTACGTTTATTTCGGGCCTATCTATTTCTGCATATGTCATAAAAAAGGTATAAATATTCCAAAAACCCAGCAGCTTGCGCCGCGCATCTTCGCCAAGGTTAAAACCAAAACGGACATCGTTTACCATAGATGCACTGGCAAACAGGTAGCGCACCGCATCAGCACCTATTTTGTCGGCAGCTTCTTCGAAGCGTATCATATTACCGGTTTTAGAAAACTTGGTGCCGTCTTCTGCAAGTACCCAGTTGTTGGTTTGTACAAACTGATATGGGGCTTTTCCTGTTAATGTCACACTCATAAACAGTTGGGAATAAAACCATAACCGCACTTGCTCTTGCATTTCTATGACCCATTCGGCAGGGAAATTTTGCTCCCACTGCTTCATGTCCGTAAAATAGCCAAGGGTAGAATACGGTACTATCCCTGCGTCCAGCCACACATCCCCTACTTCGGGTATCCGGGAAACGGTACTGCCGCATATAGTGCAAGTGATTGTTACCTCGTCTATCCATGGGCGGTGCAGCTCTGGCAGGCTGTTTGCGGCGGTGCCGGCCATGGCTACCAGCTCGTCTTTTGAGCCAATAACTGTCAGGTGCTCACACGATTCGCATGGGTAAAAAGGTAGTGGCAACCCGTAAAAGCGCTTGCGTGATATATTCCAATCCCCCATGTTATTTAGCCAGTCTAGCATACGCTTTCCTATAAATGACGGCTCCCACCTTACTGTGTTAGCGGCCTGTATTAGCTGTGGCTTTATTTCTTTGGTTTTTATATACCACTCGCGCACAAGGCGGAACAGTACCTCCGTCTTACAGCGCCAGCACACGGGGTAGCTATGCGTATACTCGTGTGTCTTGTACAGCTTGCCCTGCTCGTGCAGCTTGGTAAAGATAAGGCTCGCGGCCTGGGATGCCGTTTGCCCTTCAAGAAAACCATAACCTTGCACAAATACCCCAGATTCATCTATAGGGCATATTTCAGCAATCGAGAATTTCTTGCCAAGCTCGTAATCCTCTGCACCGCAGCCAGGTGCGATGTGCACAATCCCGCTGCCTTCATCTGCACCTACATCGTCCCAGGGGATAACTGTATGGGTTACCTCTTGCTGCGCTGCAAGCCATGGGAAAAATGCTTCATATTCTAGACCCACTAGCTCGTCACCTTTTAGTATGCGCAGTACTTGCTTGTCGCCTTCTACATGTTTTATTGCGTTTTTTGCCATTACTATGGGCCTTTGTAAGCCTTCGCATTGTACAAGAGCGTAATCAAGCTCGGGGTTAACAGCCAGTGCCATGTTGGCAGACAGCGTCCATGGCGTTGTGGTCCAGACCAGCATATCAAAGTCGGCATTTTTCATATTGGCTATTGCAAAGACGGCGGTATGGGTTATTTCTTTATAAGAGCCAGACATCTCATGCTCTGACAATGATGTCCCGCAGCGGGGGCACCATGGCATTGGCTTGTATGCTTTGGTTATCCAGCCGTTGGTATGGCAAATTTTTAGGAAATGCCAGATGGCAGTGATATTTTCGTCTGTGTGGGTATAGTACGAGTTTTCCCAGTCCATCCACTGCCCCAGACGCTTGGACTGCTGGGTAATGACGGCAGAAAAGCGCTGTATACGCTCTACACATTTGCGTGTAAAATTGCCCATCCCGTAGGCTTCTATGTCTTTTTTGTCTTTAAAGCCCAGTTCTTTTTCGACTTCTACCTCTACCCATAGCCCTTGGGCATCGAAGCCGTTTTTATAGTGGCAGGAGTAACCGTTCATGGCTTTGTATCGTATAAAAATGTCTTTTGTACTTCTGCCCCAGGCATGGTGTATCCCCATGGGGTTGTTTGCGGTTATTGGCCCATCCAGGAAGCGGAATCTTTTGCCTTGAGCGTTTTTGTTGCGTAGCTTGTCAAAGTGGTTGCCCTCGTCCCATAGGGACAGGATGTTTTGCTCCATTTTTATGAAGTCTGGTTTTGTGTTTGTTGGCATGGTTATTAGTCCTTTCAGGGGATATATTTGACTTTTTGTATTGGGACAAATAAAAAAGCCTCCGCCCCAAAGCAAAATAATTTCGCATTGGGACGAAAGCTATGCTTTCGCTGTACCACCCATTTTACGCCATACAAGCATATGCGTCCCCTGTTACGGGGGGAAGCCGTTGCGGCCTACTCGTTTACAAACTTTGGGCGCACCGCTCGGGAGTGATTTTCGGCTGTAGCTTACTTGTACCGGGTTTGCACTGTCTCCGGCTCACTGTGACTTTTGGCTAAAGCTTACTCTCTCCGTCTTTGCGTTTATGTTATTGTAGCAAAGGTAGGTTGTGTAATCAAGTAGCACTGTTGTTAAAGAGCTTGTGAATCAAGTCCTGTGAGAATGTCACCAAATCCAAGAAACATCATATTTTTGAATGCTTTCGTCTGCTGTGATAATTGTCATGCCCTCGGCAATAGCTGTTGAGATGAGAATGCGGTCAAAGGGGTCACGGTGGAGTAATGGTAGCTTTTCTACTGTTGCAATATGCGCTTCATTTACATGAAGTATCTCAACGCCAAACTGGCGTAATTTTTCAATGAAAAATTTAGAGCCGCCTTCAAAGCTCAATTTTCCGACACTAATCTTAATGGCAATCTCCCACGCAGAAGCAAGGCTCACCCATATCTGCAAGGATGTATCACCTAAAATTGATTTGGCATTTTCGGATAACTTTACATCGTCGTCAAGTGCCCATTTTGCAACATGCGTATCAAGCAAATATTTCATTACATATACTCCTCAAAATCCTCTAAGGGTTTAAACCAATCATGGTCATCTGCCTCTTTAATTTTCCCTTTCATACAACCCAATTCAAAAGTCGGTCTAATGGCATTATTTTTCACCGGTTCAACAAAAGTGATAATTACCTCGTACTGTTCTTTAATAGGAATAGGTTGCTTCGGCTTAAAACTTACGCCATCATACAATGCTTTTACAGCATACATATTATTCCTCCTTCATATTTAAAATGCAAATTGATAGGGCCGGTATAATTTAAAGTTCATTAGACTCCTTTAAAAATCTACGAGACATATTATATCATAAACATTACGATACTCATTAAATAATTCTTCGCAAACCACTTGGTAGCGGTTTAATCAAGCACCCTATTCCGGTTTTGATACTAATGATAAAGGTTTTATTTTGTGACTAAACTGTCACACAACCCACACAATCCAGTCACCAAGGAGTCACATACGCACGCTATACTACCCACATAAACCCGAGAGGAGCACATCATGAGCATAATCCAAGTAAAACAACTAACAAAAATTTACGGCAAAGGCGATAACCAAGTGCGAGCCGTAGACAACATATCTTTTAGCGCAGAAAAGGGCGATTTCATAGCCATTGTGGGCGCGTCTGGCAGTGGTAAATCTACACTTATGCACTTACTAGGAGGTGTAGACCGTCCAACATCTGGCACTGTGCACATAGACGGCCAAAGTATTTTTGCTATGAACGAGTCCAAACTGGCAATTTTTCGCCGCCGCAACATGGGTATTGTTTATCAATTTTACAACCTAATACCTACACTTACAGCAGAAGAAAATATCATGCTGCCCTACCTGCTAGATGGCCGCAAGCCAAGCGAGGCCACAGTAAAGGATTTATTGTCCCTTACCGGCATGGCACCCAGGGCCAAGCACCTCCCAAGCCAACTCTCTGGCGGGCAGCAGCAGCGGGTAAGCATAGCCAGGGCACTAATAAACAGCCCAGCCGTAATTTTGGCAGACGAACCTACAGGCAACTTAGACAGTAAATCTAGCCGCGAAATATTAGAGCTGCTGATACTGGCCAACAAGCGCTATAACCAGACCCTGATACTAATAACTCACGACGAAAAAGTAGCTTTGATGGCAGACAGGATAATAACAATTAGCGACGGCAGTATCTTGCGTGACGAAGGCGTAGGCGCTACAGTCCCCTACCCTGCAGCACATACAGAGGAGGTAATATAATGTGCCTAACCGCTAAGCTTGCGCTTCAACAGTTGTCCATAGCACGCAAGCGCACAATGTGGATGATAATAGGCATTGGCCTAAGCGTTGCCATGCTAACAGCAGTAAACGGCTTTGCGTCCAGCGCCTTTGCAATGTTTAATGCCAGGGGGCGGCTAGACAATGTATGGGAAAGAAACGGTATCGTTTTTATAGCGGCAGTACTGGGTAGTGTTATTGCAGTAGCGTCTATAATCGTTATTTCTAATGCTTTCCGCGTATCCGCGGGGGAGCGACTTCGCCAGTTTGGCCTGCTTAAGAGCGTAGGCGCTACCAAGAAGCAAATCATTGCTACCGTAATGTACGAAGCGGTCTTTTTAAGCATTGTGGGCCTACCAATTGGCATTATTATGGGCTTATTTACACAATTTATAGCCACCACTTTGGCCAACCGCGCATTAGAGCCTATCGCATTTTTATCACGCGATTATCCACTATTGCTGCCTTTAACGGTTTCTGGTGTGGCTCTACTGTTGGCGGCTGTTGGGGCCTTTATAGTGATATTAATTTCTGCTTGGCTACCGGCACGCAAAGCTGCAAGTATCCCAACAGTAGCAGCAATTACACAGGCCAATGAGTTAAAACTAAAAAAAGCCGGGCGTTTTGCTTTGGCCCGGCTACTGTTTGGGTTTGAAGGGCGGCTTGCAGCAGGTCAATTGCGGCGCAGCCGCCGTAGTTTTAGGGCTTCTGTTATATCAATAACAATAAGCATCATACTGCTTTTGGCTACGGCCAGCTTGCATGTTAACCTTTTGAGGCAGATAGATATGATGTACAGCAATGTAGACGCAAATATTCGCATGAGCCTATGGGCAGAGCTTATAGGGTTTAAAATCACGGACTGGGAAACCATGACAGGCACCTACTTCCGCCACGACTATGACGAATATGGCAACCTACCGGGTATATGCATCACTTCCATTCAAGATATGACCGTAAGGCTCAATGCCATACCAGGCACAGGCGCACGCGGCTATGGGCATACCAATTACACGCTGCATAACCCACAAGATGAACATACAGCCCTTAGGCTGATAGTAGTAGAGCCAGAGTTATACGCCACCCTGTGTATGATGGCAGGTGTGCCGCACGGCTCAAATATTATAATCAACGCCCAGCGCCACGAAGATATATGGGGCATAACCCGCGAAACTCACCCACTAGGTCACAAAGTGGGGACATACCTAAACATATATAGGCAAGATTACCGCATAACAGATGACGGCTGGTGGGTATATTCGGAAATAGAAAACACACGGCGCACTATATATATCCATGGTCAAGTCACATCTGTGCCGGATGTGATGCTATACCAGGCATACTTTGTACCAACTGTTATTGTGCCGGATATGAATATAGGCGGCTACGAGATTTTTATCCTAACCCAACAAGACCCATCACATATCATTAGCAATTACCTGCTAGACATGCGGCACGAAATACAAGCCTCAACCACCATAAGACCCACAGAAGGCATGGAGCTGGAAATAGAAGCAATTACAAACCTAGCCAGGGTGTTTGTGTACGGCTTTGTGGGCATGCTCACGCTTATAGGCATAACCAATGTCATTAGTTCCATATCAACCAACACACGCCTACGTGCCCGTGAGTTTGCAATACTAGCAAGTGTGGGCATGACCCGTGGCGGCATAAGCAAGATGCTGGCCCTAGAAAGCCTATTATGTAGTATGCGCGCACTAATGTATGGGTTGCCGCTGGGCCTACTTGCGGCATGGGGCGTATATCGCGGCACGCAAATGGATAGAGTACGATTCTCGTTTGTATTGCCGTGGCAAGCCATGCTTGTTAGCATTGTCGGGTTGTTTATTTTGACCTTTGTTACGACTATGTTTTCAGCTTCGCGTATGCGTAAGGGGAATATTATTGAGGCAATACGGTAAATTCCAAAAGGGTTGAGCTTTTTCACCACCTTAGCTCAACCCTTTCATTTACATCAATCACATACCCTTTATTTCACCCAACAAGTCCGGCCGTTTTACCCGAGTCCTTTCTACTGCCTGTGCCTTACGCCAAGCATCAATATTGCCATGATGCCCAGAAAGAAGCACTTCTGGCACAGCCCTTTCACGAAACACCGGCGGGCGGGTATAGTGCGGATATTCTAGTATGCCATCAGAGAAGCTCTCGTCTTTAAACGATTCGGCTTTGCCAAGCACCCCTGGTACCAACCTTGATACAGCATCCATAAGTACAATTGCGGCCGGTTCGCCGCCGGTTAATACATAGTCGCCTATGGATATTTCGTCTGTCACGATTTCTTCAATTATCCTTTCGTCTAACCCCTCATAATGGCCGCATAATAGTATTATTTCTTGTGACAATGCTATTTCTTCGGCAATTTTTTGGGTTAGTACACGCCCCTGGGGCGACAGGTAAATTAGTGGCGGCTTAGATAGTGCATCGCTATTTTTTTGTATGTTGCATAGTACATGCTGGTACGCGTCATAGACCGGCGGTGCCATCATTACCATACCGGCCCCGCCACCATATGGCGAGTCATCTACTTGGCCGTGTTTATTAACAGCAAAATCGCGGATATTTATGCAATTAACACTTATATGCCCGCTGTTTGCCGCCCGGCCCAAAATACTGTGGCTTACAGCCTGTTGTATCATCTCCGGAAATAGCGTTAGCACATGGTAAATCATGCTTTTAGCTCCAACAGGCCTTCTATTAGCCGTACAGTCATTTTTTTGTGTGCAAGTGAAACATCAAGCACCACGTTTTTAATAGCCGGGAGCATAAAGGACTCCCCATTTGCATCTTTTACTATATATACATCGTTGGCCCCAGTGGGAAACACATCACTAACCGCCCCCAAAGCTTGTCCATCCTCTGTTTCTACATTAAGCCCAATTAGGTCGCGGACAAAATACTCATCTGCACCCAACGGCAGGGCCATTTCTGGCGGTATTGTTAACACGCCGCCCACCATCTCTTGTGCCGCATTGCGGTCGTTTATGCCTTCAAGTTTTAGCAGTACCAGGCCCTTGTGCCGCCTTGCAGATATTATTTTGTATGAGGCGCTATTTTCGTTTCCTGTGCCCAGTGTACGAGGCCGTATAAATACTTCATCCAATAGCGCAAAGCGCTCTGGGTCATCTGTGGTGGGTAGTATCCTCAACTCGCCACCAATGCCCTGCGGCTTTACTATTATGCCAATTTCAAAATTATTTTCCAAAATACATACATCTCCTGTCTTGTTTATTTATAACACAAAGTTGCCACCAAACCCTTCGCCCTTATCACTTGCAATTATTTGCCCGGTAATACATTTTGCGTAACTGCTGTGCAAGAACAGTACTAAGTCAGCGGCATCGTTTGGCGTACACCAGCGGCTTGTATCACCAGGGTAATAACCAGTGTCGTTCGGTCCTGGGTTTATGCAGTTAATCCTTATGTTTCTTTTGCCTAAATCAACTATAGACTGGCGACAAAGGTTGCTGACCGCTTCCTTTGCCACGCAATATGGTATTTCGTTTATCATAGGGCCATTGGCTTGCCCGCTGGTAAAGAGTGTGATTGCATTGTCTTTGGTTGTATCAGCCTGGCCAGCAAACGCTTGAATCATCAACATACAAGCGCGGATATTAACAGAAAAATGCGGGTCAAGATTTTCTTCTGTCCATTCACCCATTTGTAGAGTTGTACCGTAGCAGTGGTTCAAAACCAAGCCATCTAGCCCCCTTAGTGTCTGCACCGCTTCATCTACAGCCATGCGTGCCGTTCCTGCTTTGGTAAAGTCTGATGGTGTAACAGCAACGACGTTTAATCCGCTATCTGCCAGTTGCTTTGCCAAAGTCATTGTGCCATCTGGTGTGGCGGAATTTTTTTCGCCCACTGTCAAGTCATATTTAGCAAACCCGTGAATCGCAACTATTGCACCAGCTTCGGCAAACCGCCTTGCAAGTGTCGCACCAATGCCCAACGGGCGGCTTACGCCGGTTATTAGAACCTTTTGCCCGTCAAGTCTGATTGTAGAATTTTTCATATACCCTACTCCTTATGTGTCTATATGTGACGTTATCTTTGCTATAATACTCCAAAACCACTAAAGGAGTCATCCAATGTATATTCTTTCTGCCAAACTTACATTTTATATACCCCACGCAACATCCCTCAAAGACAAGCGCCAAGTGTGCCGCAGTATCATAGACAAATCCAAAAAACGTTTCAACGCCTCCATAGCGGAAGTGGCAACCCACGATATCCACCAGACTCTTACCATAGGCATAGCAGTAGTCTCTGGTGATGCTGCCCATGCGCAAAGTTACCTAGATGAGATAATCCGCTTCATGGAAACACATACAGACGCAGAGCTATATGAGGTAACAAGCGACAGGCTGGACTAATACCGCCTTTACCAATTGTATCAAAACCCAAAATTGTTGTTGACTTCTCCGGAAACTCCGAATGAGCGGCCAAAAAACTTACTAATGCCTAAGATTTTTTTGCCGCAAAGGAAGTTTCCGGATAAGTCTTGTGTCATTATTTCACTATAGCAATTGACAGTACCGGCACTACGGGGTATCTTTCATTCATACTATATTTGAAAGGATGAGGAGATGCAAAAACTAAAACTAGCACTAATAGGTTGCGGCGGTATAATGAACGCCCATGTGAGGGGGCTACTTACCTTCGAAGATGCTGAAATAGTGGCAGTAGCAGACCCACGCCAGGAGCGTACCCAGGCTATGAAAACCCGCACTGGCGCAACCAGGAGCTACCCCTCCCATGTAGAACTCTTCGAAAACGAAGACAACCTAGACGCGGTATATATCTGCGTAGAGCCAACTGCCCACAAAAATATCGAAGAAACATGTATAGCCCGCAGCCTACCCTTTATGGTTGAAAAACCCATGACAATGGACATGGATCAAGCAAAAGCCATTGCAAGTGCCACAACAAACTTAGTAACTTGCGTAGGTTTCCAAGACAGGTACCTAGACCTTACAGACCGCATCCGCGAAGAAGTATCAGACATGAAAGTAGGCCTGGTATACGGCAGTTGGATTGGCGGCGTACCACAAGTATGGTGGTGGATGAAAAAAGACACCTGCGGCGGCCAGTTGTATGAACAAAACATCCACTTACTAGACCAATTGCGCTATTTCTTTGGGGAAGCAGACAAAGTATACGCCACATGTGGCCGTACGCTAATAAACCCCAACGAGTTCCCAGACACTCTACCATCCTATGATACAGACGATTTCTCTACCGCAACTATTACCTTCAAAAATGGGGTAGTAGCCAACCTTATGTCTGGCTGTTATATAACCAAAAAAGGTAACCCTGTCCGCAACGGCCTCACAATTATAGGGCGTGACAAATCCCTAGAATATGGTTTAAGAAGCAACCTTGCCATATACGAGTCTGGCCGCGAAACCAAAATCACCAAACAAGTGGACCAGATGGCCCTTTTTGACCGTGCATTCTTGGATGCAGTAAAGGCAGGAGACCCATCTATGGTGCGCTCACCATATGCCGATGCATATAAAACTTTGTTGCTTGGTGCGGCGGCTAATAAATCCATGGAGACTGGTGAGGTTGTTAAACTATAAAACACACGGTTTTGATACAAAGGTCAAACACTATAGCAATTCAACTTTAAAGCGGCCCGCCTGTCGCCGAAAAAGCGCTGAAGCGCCCGCTATTTTCGGCTCGGGCAGGACCGTTTAAAGGGTAAATTGCTATAAGTCATGGAGGTATGATTTGATATGAAATTATCCATATGTCTTAACTCAGTAACACGTAGCCTAAGCAAGCCCGAAGCAATACACTTGGCTAAGAAACTTGGCTACCCTGCAGTAGAATTTTGGGAAGGCGCAAATGCCCCAGTAGACGAAATTAAGCAAGCACTAACAGAAACGGGCGTTAGCTTAGCATGCATGGGTGGCTCTAATAACCTACTGGTTGACCCAAGTACAAGGGCACAATTCCTAGACGGCTTAAGCGCTGCAATTGCCAACACCAAGATACTAGGCACAAAAAACTTGATTGCCACAACCGGGCAAGCCCTACCAGACATATCACGCGAGGCCCAACACGAGTCTATCGTTGACGGCCTTAAAGAAGCCGCAAAACTCCTAGAAGGCACAGGGTTAACCCTTAACCTAGAACCGCTAAATGTCCTAGTCAACCACAAAGGCCACTATTTGGCATCCTCTATCGAAGCTTTCGAAATCGTGCGCAAGGTGGCAAGCCCCAACATAAAAGTGTTGTTTGACATCTACCATCAACAGATAACAGAAGGGCACTTGATTGCCAATATCACCGCCAACATAGACCTAATAGGCCATTTTCATGTAGCTGGCAACCCAGGACGGGGTGAGCCATACTTTGGCGAGATAAACTATAAAGAGGTATTTAAAGCCATAGACGCCACCGGCTACAAAGGCTATGCAGGTCTAGAGTATTGGCCCGCCATAGATGGGATGGAAGAAAGTTTAACAAAAACCTTAGAGTATTACGCATAGAGCTGAGTACATCTCCTTTGCAGGGCCATACCCCATTATGATTCCAACACGATGGTAAATGGCCCGTCATTAACCAACTCTACTTGCATGCACGCCCCAAAACTACCATGTGCAACCTTAGCAAAATGCGGCGTTGCAGCTTTAATAAAGTATTCATAGAGTGCATTGGCTTTCTCTGGCGGCGCTGCGTCTGTAAAACTTGGGCGGTTGCCTTTACGGCAATCGGCGTAAAGTGTAAACTGGGACACTATCAGTAGTTCCCCATTAATATCATCAATACTGCGGTTTGTTTTGCCTGTATCATCGGCAAACAGCCGCAGTTTTTTTATTTTTTCTATTAACTTATCTGCCGTTAATTCATCATCCATTGCACCAATGCCTAAAAGCACAACATATCCGCATCCGATACTACCCACAATTGCCCCGTCTACCCCTACAGATGCTTGCGTCACCCTTTGTAATACAATTTTCATGGTATCTCCTTTGCTATATGCATTAGTTTACTTGTAATTTCCATCGCGCAGTGATAATATCAAATATGTAAACCAAAATAGAATCGAGGCCCACAATAAATGATACTCTACTACACACGCAGTCAAAAAACAAAAATTTTCGCGGAAGCATTGCATGATATTCTGGATTTACCACTCTATGAGCTAAAATCTGAGCTTGATACCATGAAAAATTTTAAATTTTTGTACCGGGCGCTTGCATCTGTTTTTACCAGTAAGGAGTGCGCGGTTAGCAATATCCCAAGCAGCTTGCCCAATGAGATATACCTATGCGCACCCATATGGGGCGGACGGCTTGCCGCGCCCGCCCAGTACTTCCTTAAACATTCGGACTTAAGCGGTAAAAAAGCAAACATACTAGTAACAGCAGAGACCCCAATAGAAAAATACAAGACCCGTGCACTTGAATATTTATCACAGCTAAACTGCGTCGCTGGCGATGCCTATATCTTTGCAACCAGTAAAGGTTTACCCGAAAAAGATATAATAATAGAGCATATGCACGAGTTAATGCGGACTTCATAAATGAGAGATAAAGCACCAACAGTAGCTACCCACACACTGGGGTGCAAAGTCAATAAATGCGATACAGATGCTTTGCTAACCCAGCTAACAGGTGTAGGATATAAAGTAAGCGAGTTTTCGAAACCGGCAGATATATACATTATAAATACCTGCACCGTTACACATGCCGGGGACAAAAAGTCCCTACAAATGATTCGCCGTGCACGAAGGCAAAACTCTGCGGCATTTATAGCTGTATGTGGATGTATGCCCCGTGGGCAGGCCGGTAGTGCGGAAAGCATAATGCAAGCAGGGGCAGATTTTGTCTTTGACACCCGCAAACCTGAAGATTTACTAGTAAAATTAGAGCAATTATTCACTGCAAATACACGAGCTTGCAACAATTGCAACATAACTGCTGAGCGCACACGTGCATTCATAAAAATACAAGATGGATGCGACCGCTTTTGCGCTTATTGCATAGTGCCGTATGTACGTGGGCCGGTTGTAAGCCGTCCCATAGCAGATATTTTAGCCGAAGCCGATGCATGCATCCGGCATGGGGCTCTGGAAATTGTACTAACGGGTATACAAGTAGCCGCCTATGGCTATGATACGGGCAACAATAAAATTACATTGCCCCTACTAATAAAGCGCATAGCAGAGTTGGGGCCAAAGCGCCTACGGCTAAGCAGTATAGACCCATGGGCTATAGACGACGACTTTATAGCGGTTGTAAGTGACTACCCTACCCTATGCTCACACTTCCACCTTTCGCTACAAAGCGGCGCAGACGCAACTCTAGCCCGTATGAATAGGCGCTACACCACCGCCCAATACGCAAGTGCCGCAGCAAAACTCAAAAATTTGCGACCAGATATGGCGCTAACAACAGACATAATAGTAGGCTTCCCAGGCGAAAGTGATAATGATTTCGAGCAAAGCTTGCAATTTGTAAAACATATGGGCTTTTCGCGTATACATGTATTCGAATATTCCCCAAGAGCCGGCACACCAGCAGCAGATATGCCCGACCAGGTACCAAGTAATATCAAAGCTACAAGAGGCCAAACAATGCGAGCCACAGCCAAAAGCCTAGAGCAGCAGTTTTTAAATTCACAGGTAGGGAAGCAAGTACAGGTACTGTTCGAGTCCGAATGCAAAGATTCGAGCTGCGAAGACAAAAGCACATGGCAAGGTCACACAGGAAACTACTGTCTTGTAAAAACAAGCGGCATAGACTTAGCAAACAATCTCAAATATGTACGAATTACAGGCATCACCAACGACGGTTTAGGATTAGTAGGAGAGTTTTAAGGAGGCAATAAACATGAACACACAAAAATACGACGCTTTCAAACGGGAGCCCAATGTCGAAGCCAAAGAGATATTAGAAGCGGTATATCTGGCATTAAACAACAAAGGATACAACCCAATGACGCAAATTGTCGGGTATATACTCTCAGGTGATCCTACATACATCACCAGCCATGACAACGCACGGGCAATAATAGGCAGGCTAGAACGGGACGAACTACTAGAAGAACTAGTGCGTGACTTTTTACGTGATGTGATTAAATAATGACACAAAAACCCCGGTATATAGGGCTAGATTTTGGCGACAAAACCATTGGCGTAGCCCTGGGATGCCCGGATAGCCGTGTAGCCACCGGCCTAGAAACCATCCGCCGCAACTTACCAGAAGCATTGCGCCCTAGCATCAACCGGCTACGGGAAATTATTGCTGCCTACAACATAACCCATATCGTATTAGGCCACCCATTAAACATGGACGGCAGCCTTTCGCCCCGTGCCGTTATGACCGGTAATTTCCGCGACAAGCTCCAAAGAAATTTCAAGTCACTAGAAATAGTACTGTGGGACGAGCGGCTAAGCACGCAAGCTGTCACACGCGCTTTTGCAACAAACACCACACACGGCAGCAAAAAGCGGAAAGAAACTTATAATTTACATGTCGATGAAATGGCAGCTGTGTATATTTTGCAAGGATATTTATCAAGTTTATAATTTATACTTTACGGAGGTAACTATGGAAAACGCAACAAACATGCCCGATGATTTAGAAAACATGGGTGACATCATCCTCATGACAGATGAGGAAGGAAACGAGTATCAGCTACACGTACTAGCCACAAAGGAAGGCGACAACTGCATCTACTTGCTAACCGCCGTAGCGGAAGATGACGACGAAACATCCGAAGTGCTACATTTCAAATGCGCAGCAATGGAGTCAGATTTTGAGGCCGGTGCAGAAGACGAGGAAGAAATGCCACTAGAGCTGATAGACGATGCTCATGAGGAATTTGAACATGTTATGGAGTTGTTTAAAGCCGACTACGAGGCACTAGGCATTATAATTGACGAGGAGGACTCACCGCTTGGCACCTAGGAAGAATAAGCTAAAGGTTTTTTCGTTGGGCGGCTTGGGCGAAATCGGAAAAAACATGACCGTTATGGAATACGGTAACGATATTATTATAATTGACTGCGGCGTAGCGTTTCCCCAAGATGAAATGCTAGGCATAGACTTGGTAATCCCCGATTTTACCTATCTAATCCAAAACCAAAAGAAAATACGCGGTATGTTTCTCACTCATGCACATGAGGACCATATAGGTACAGTGCCGTATTTCTTAAAAGAGGTTAATACAAAGGTATATGGTACCCCCCTAACCCTGGGCCTGGTTGGCAATAAGCTAAAAGAGCACGGGCTTGTTAGTGGTACAGACATGATAAACATGGGCCCCGGCGAGACCGTTAACGCGGGCTGCTTTAAAGTCGAGTTTATACGTATTACACATTCTGTCGTTGACTCTGTAGCTATATCTGTACAAACCCCGGTGGGTGTCGTCATTCACTCTGGTGATTTTAAGATAGACCATACCCCAATCCAAGGCGAAGCTATGGATTTGCAGCGCTTTGCAGAGCTTGGCAAGAAAGGTGTAAAACTTTTCTTGTGCGAAAGCACCAATGTGTTGGCCCCAGGCTACACTATGAGCGAACGCACAATAGGTACTATTTTTGACCAAGTCTTCGAAAGTTCGCCAAACGAGCGGCTAATGGTTGCGATGTTCTCGTCTAATATAGACCGTATCCAGCAGGTGCTTAACTGCGCTGTGCGCTATAAGCGGAAAGTGCTGTTTATGGGCCGCAGTATGGTTAATGCCGTAAAAACCGCAATAGAGTTGGGTTACCTGGATGTACCCGATGGTGTAATTATAGAGCTTTCTATGATGCGCCATCACGCCCCCAACCAGCTAGTAATAGTTACAACAGGCAGCCAAGGTGAGCCAATGGCAGCCCTGTCACGTATGGCGGCAAGTGACCACAGGCAAATTGATATCGTCCCTGGCGATAAAGTCATAATAAGTGCGTCACCCATCCCCGGAAACGAGAAACTTGTTTCCCGGGTAATAAATGACCTTATGAAACTAGGTGCCGAAGTATTGTACGAGGGCCTTATGGAGGTACATGTATCCGGCCACGCAAAGCAAGAAGAGTTAAAACTCATGCATGCGTTAATAAGGCCAGAGTATCTTATGCCGGTACATGGCGAGTTTAGACACCTAAAGCACCATAAAGACCTTGCAGTGTCTATGGGTATGCCCAAGGAAAATATTTTTGTCATGGATATAGGCGACGTACTAGAGATTACCAACAGCGATGCCAAGATTAACGGCACGGTCCCAAGTGGGCAATTGCTGGTAGACGGCTTGGGGGTTGGGGACGTAGGCAACGTAGTCCTTAGAGACAGAAAGCATTTGTCCGAAGACGGTATGATAATAGTAGCAGTAGGTGTTAGCATACACGATGGCATTTGCCAGATTATTTCTGGGCCGGACATTATCTCAAGAGGGTTTGTGTTTGTAAGGGAATCCGATGATTTAATGCTGGATGCAAAAGCCGTAGTAAGTGATACACTGTTTGAGATGGAACAAAAAAATACTGCCGATAGGCAGTATATGAAAAACAAAATAAAAGACGATTTAAGGGAGTTTATCTGGCAACGCACCAAAAGGAACCCGATGATTTTCCCAGTTCTGGTGGAGGCATAAGTGATATAAGGGGTATTACAACGCCCTTACTATCATAGATGCCATGAACCACAACAAGCCGCAAACGGCAATGGCGGCTATCATGATAATAATCCTACCAACCGCCACTTTGCGGCGAGCACTTTTTGCATGGGCCTTTGTCTGTGCGGCTGTGTTCGCCGCTTTTTTATGTTCTTGTAAGTCAAAGTTATCTTCATCAAAAGCTTGCATATGTTTGTTGTCCATTTTATCACGCTCCTTAAGCGTTGTGACTATACCATACTAGCACGTTTGTTGATAGAGTAGTAGATGGATTTAATACTTTCGTAATATATTTTCACAATTTATTAATTTTTGCTTGATATTTTTTATTCGTTATGATATTATCCTCATGTGTGTGTCAAATAAAATTTTGTAAAGGACGTGAGTTTCCTTGTTTCGCAAATATAACGCACGCCCGATAGTCAAAAAAGTTAGCGCACTAGTTGATAAAAGATCTCATAAACAACGTAAATATCTGTCTTTAATGCTGGTGCCGTCTTATAGCTCCGGGAAAACACGCAGTTTGAGGATTCCCCGGTTAGTGTTCTACTGCATATTGGGTGTTGTATTTGTTGCATCCTCTATTACAGCCGGGTTGTGGATTAGCCGCCAACGTTTTGCCCAGCAATATCAAGAAACAAGCGAGTATTTGTATTATACCCAATATAGATTTGATGCATTCCAAGACAAAACATTAGAAGAACAAGCACGTATGCTGGAAGAAAGCTCGCTGCTATACGAGCAATTAACAGACGAGCAACGCCAGGCACGCATACAGCGTTTTCTACTAGAGCAGCAACAGCAAAATGCCCTTAACGAGCTACGGATGCAACTAGACGAGCTAGAGCAGATGATCCGCTACTTCGACGAACAACGCCAGGCCTCAATTGACGGCCTAAGCTCCAGGCTTTTTATACCTCCCGTATCTGCTATGCATACCCTGCTAGTACAATCGCAGGCCGAGATGCTTACTGAGTCTGTGCTGTTTGGTATGCCCGCATACGAAAATGGCTATGCTGTTACGGAAACAGAGGCTGTTGGAGCTGTAGGAACAGCCGGGTTTGTTCATTTTTCAGATGAAACATTTATATCACCGCTGGCTTTGAATGAATCATACCTGCACGGCAGGATAGACATGCTAAAGGCTGAGTTGGAGCTTCAAATGCTCCTTCATGAAGACTTACAGGCCCGCAAACGCAGCATGGATCCTCATCTTAAAAATTTCCCAACTATGTGGCCCGTAAATGCCCAAATATCTTCCCCGTTTGGCTGGCGCCGCAACCCCTTTGGCAGTGGTAGCGAGTTCCATCACGGTATAGATTTACGTGCCCCTTCTGGTACGCCTATACGTGCGGCTGGGGGTGGTACGGTTATATTCAATGGCTGGCAAAGTGGGTATGGCAATACCATAATCTTGTGTCATGGCAACGGATATACGACGCTATATGCACACAACTCTGTAAACCTGGCAAGTGTAGGCCAAAGGGTAGAGCGTGGCGATATTATCGCCCGGGTAGGTACAACTGGGCGTGTTACCGGCGCACATGTACACTTTGAAGTTAGGATTAACGGAGAACGCGTTAACCCGCGCCCTTATATGATAGAACGCTAAACTCATATCAAATAAATACAAATGATACCACGTGTATTGAGAAAGGTGTTAATATGTCACGAAGCCGCCAGTCAAGCCGTTTTGACGCGTCCACCAGCACAGTTATAGGAGAAGGTTTTACTATACACGCCGCATCCCTTAGTGGGGCAGACAATGGCTCTATGCGTGTGGACGGTAATGTTATCGGCAACATTGATATTAGTGGTGTGCTTAACTTAAGCGATACCGGTTTTGTGGATGGTGATGTATATGTAGGCTCTGCCCGTATTGCCGGGCGCGTGCTGGGTAATATCCAGTGCAAGACGGCACTCCATCTTACAAGTACTGCAGAAGTAATGGGTGATATCTTAACCGGCTCTATTATCATAGACGATGGAGTCGTGCTTCACGGCTTTTGCCAGACACAGGGTATGCCTGTGGTGCCTAAGTTGGCAAATCCTTCTGCTCAAGACTAATTAGCGACTTTCTTTTTAATGTCTTTCTTGTTGTAGGCTTTTTTTGGAACTCTGTCATGGATTTGCGGAAGTATAAGGGTAACAGTTGACGTTGCAGTTTTGGCTTTACACGCTCTTTTATTGCAACAGAGTTGAAGAATGTTATCCATAAGTCTTGTATTTGAGCTTCGCTGTCTGTGTGCTGGACTTGAGCGTCTTTTGGCACATCTGCGATTACATATGTCTCACCATTATACACGGCAGCCTTGCCGTGTTTTTTGTCGTGTATTATCCAGGCTTGGTTCATCATACGGTCGCTAAAGTGTTCTGCCAGGCGGGGCAGTACGTAGTTTGTTGGTTCTATGGGGCAGTAGTATATGTTGTTTGTGGTTTCTTCGAAACGGCAAAAGCCTGTTAGCAGGTGAGTTTCGCGGCCTACCTGCCTCGCAAACTTGTGTACACGTAGCACGCAATCTTCGTACAAGTGGTCGTCTACTATAGCCCCTACCCTAAAACCCAGAAGCAGGTAACGGAACATAGCAATATATTTATCTTCTACATATGCCGCTAGGTATGCGCTTGAAAGTGTGTGCCAGGCTTGTGGGGAGATTTTTTTTATTATGCCGCCTTGTACGCGGGTAGCGATGGTGCTGCAGGACAGGATATGATATTCCTCTGTGTCTAGGGTTGGTTGATAGTTGTCCTCTGTTTGGATAATCAGGGGCGATACGTTTTCGTAATAATAGGCGTGAAGGATGCACAGGAAGCCTTCTAGGCTTCCGTCGAAGAGTATCGCAACCTCCCTCTTGGCTTTGCTTGCCTTTGTGTTGTCCGGGGCCGGCATTAGCTTGCATCCTCTATTGGTGGGAGGACAGGCAGGGGGCTATCGTCTATGTTTGTGAGAAATGGCGTGGTGTCAGATGCGGCTTCTAGTAGCAACTGCTTGCCGGCAAACTGTTTCATGGGTATAGCCGCAGGTGCTATGTCAAACAAACTGGGCTGTGTATACGCGCCCCCTACATAGTTTTCGGATAATCGCATCTCCAACACCGATGGGTCCCATGGCAATTTTTCCATCATCTTGCCGTTGCAGGTTATAAAAAGCTTGGCGCGTTTTAGTACCACGCCCATTTTCTTGAGTTGTGGGAAGTCAAGGTTGCCTATGCGCCGCGCGGCAATAATCCTGCTGGCGGATTTTTGGCCTATACCCGGTACTCTAAGCAGCATTAGATAGTCTGCCCTATTTACCTCTACAGGAAAGTGATCCAAGTTATTAAGAGCCCAGTGGCATTTTGGGTCTATGTGAAGGGTGAGATTTTCATCTTTGCTTTTGAATAGCTCTTGCGCTGTGAAACCGTAGAAGCGTAGCAGCCAGTCTGCCTGATATAGCCTATGCTCGCGCAATAGTGGGGTGTCCACCATGGGCAGCTTGGCGTTGGTGGGGATGTAAGCCGAGTAGAAGACACGCTTCATTGTATAGCCTTTATATAGCCCCTGTGCAAGGTGCACGATTTGGCTGTCGCTTTCTGGTGTTGCTCCTACTATAAGCTGGGTGCTTTGCCCTGCCGGTACAAAGGGAGTCGCGTTTTTGTAGCGTATCAGCTCCTGCTTAGACTGTTGCATTTGCTTTTGAACAAAGCGCATGGGGGTTAGTATGGCTGGCTTTGTTTTCTCTGGTGCTAGGCTTAGCAGGCTGGTCTCTGATGGGAGCTCTATATTGGTACTCATACGGTCTGCCAAGTGGCCCAGCCGCCATATTAGTGCCGGGTCAGCACCTGGGATGGCCTTAACATGGATATAGCCGCCAAAGTGATATTCTTCCCGTATATAGCGTAAGGCTTCTATTAATAGCTCCATTGTATAGTCGGGAGTTTTTACTACGGCAGAGCTCAAAAATAGCCCTTCGATGTAGTTGCGGCGGTAAAACTGCATTGTTAGCTCTGCCACTTCGCGGGGGGTGAAGGCTGTGCGGGGGACATCGTTGCTGCGGCGGTTTGCACAATATTGGCAATCATATATACAGGCGTTGGTCAGTAGTAGCTTAAGTAGGGACACACATCGCCCATCTGCCGTAAAGCTGTGGCAGATACCGCATGCGCTGGCACTACCAATAGTACCGCGTGTGCCTTTGCGGTCTACGCCGCTGGATGTACAGGCAACGTCGTACTTGGCGGCCTCTGTCAGTAGCTGCAATTTTTCTTGTATATCCATGAGTCATCGTTCCTTTGTTCGTTCGATATAGTTAAATCATACAGCGCTTGCAGGAAAATGCAAACAAATGCACGATAAGTGTAAAGTAATAAAAAATGACCACGGGCAACAATGATGCCACTTGACAATATTATAGTCCATATTTATAATAGTAATATTTACGGACCGTCTTACTCGCGACCGTAGTTCGAAAAACTTTAACATAAGGAGAACAAACAAGATGTCAATGTCTACAAGCAACGCAAATCAAGAAAGCACAACAGACCCAAATGATGTAACCCCACAGCAATCCAGTGAAAGCATAGCCAAGACCCCAACATGGCGGCACCTATTAAAATTTGCTTTCCCAACAATATTGTCCATGATAATCATGAGCACTTTTGGGATAGTTGATGGCATATTTGTATCCAGGTTAATTGACCCTATAGCCCTGGCACCGGTAAGCGTTGTGTTCCCGTTTCTTTCTTTTGCAATGGCAATAGGTCTTATGCTGGGCGTGGGCGGCAACGCCATGATAGCAAAAAAGATAGGCGAAGGCCGCGTAAAAGAAAGCCAGCAAAACTTTAGCCTTATCACGCTAGTAGCGCTACTTGTAGCAATAGCTATGATGGCAGTAGGGTTACTTTTCCCAAACGTTATACTAGATATATTGGGGATAGACGACTTTATACGGTATATGGCATTGGATTACTTGCAACCCTTATTATGGTTTTTGCCTGTAATAATGCTTGGCATGGTGCTTCAACAATTTCTGATAACCGTTGGCAAGGCCCACTATGGCGCTGTTACTTCGTTGTTGGGTGGGCTTGTAAGCGCAGCGCTTAACTTTGTATTTATACGCGTGTTGGATATGGGGATACAAGGGGCCGCTATTGCTTCATGCATCGGCTATTCTATTACTACTATTGTAAGTGTTGGGTATTTTACATTCGCAAGGCGCGGCAACCTATACTTTGTTGTACCACGAGTTGATTTTAAAGCACTGGGCAGGACTTGCATAAATGGTGCGTCTGAAATGGTGACGATGCTTGCCGGAAGTATTACTACTGTGTTTATGAACAATATCCTGCTAGACCTTGGAGGTGCAGAGGCACAGGCGGCGGCTGGTGTAATGTTTGCTGGTATGGGGATATTTTCGTCTTTGTTTTTTGGCTATGCATCTGGCGTTGCGCCTATAATTAGTTATAATTATGGCAAGGGTGACAGGGCTAACTTGAAGCGGTCGTATAGTAATAGCTTGCGGCTAATTGGGATACTTTCTGTTATTTCTGTGGCGCTTGCGCTTGTGTCTACTAATTTTATAATTGGCATATATGATATACCTGTGGGTACGCCTATGCATGATATGGCTGCTACCGGGTTTAAGTTTTTGGTTAGTGGGTTTATACTCATGGGCTTTAACTCATTTGCCTCTATGTTTTTTACAGCGCTTAATAATGGTATTGTATCTTCTATACTTTCGCTGTTTAGGACACTGATTTTTGTTTTTATTGCGTTTATGACTTTGCCGGCATTGTTTGGACTTACCGGTGCGTGGGCTGCGTGGCCAGCGGTAGAAGTTTTGGGAATTGGTATGACTGTGTTCTTTTTTAAGATTATGAAAAAGAAGTATGGATATGCGTAATGTTATACGAATCTCAGAAAATCACGTCGACAACCGAGTGGAAAATCGGCGGCTTTAAGCCGTTTTTCGCGATGTGTTGTCGACGATGATTTTCGAGAATCGTATTAAATGCCCGAAAGGAGCCTGTCATGAGTAAAGCATTTTTGGACGATGCACGCGCCAAGTTTAAGGAAAGCAGCCATAGGATAGAGAGCCTGTTTAACTCATATGCCAAGTCAAAGGGCTTAAACTTTACATCTCTACTGATTTTGGAACTGCTTTATGACGAGAATGAGACTTATACCCAAAAGGACTTATGCGAAAAACTCGCGCTCCCCAAACAGTTGGTTAACACAATTATTAAATCGTTTTGGGAGCAGGAATATGTGGAGCTAAAAGAAGCAAAGGACCGGCGAAATAAAAACATAATCCTTACAGACAAGGGAAAGAGTTATACCCAAGGCATTTTGCATTGTATGCAAGATGCGGAGGATAGGGCATGGGAGTGCTTTACGGACGATGAAGTGATCTCGTTTGTTAATTCATTGGAAAAATATGCGAAGTCATTTGAGCGTATTTTGAGGGATCATGTGAACATCAGGTAGGGTGTGTATAGCAAGAAGGGGCGCTGATTTTGCGCCCCTTTCGTATTATCGTGATATTGTTTAATCTCTACCCTGCCAAACCCAAGTATCAGCAGAAGCAGTACCATCATAAGCATACCTACCCATAAGCTCAAC
>Ga0123355_10000894_pt1 | contig 41319 bp, 19 predicted proteins | sample TergutEmb28metaG_3_FD_89872 | JGI IMG/M metagenome (GOLD analysis project Ga0123355, IMG submission 89872) | Embiratermes neotenicus P1 segment gut microbial communities from Petit-Saut dam, French Guiana - Emb289 P1 | ecosystem: Host-associated > Arthropoda: Insects > Digestive system > Gut ...
AACCCACACGAGCCGGAACAAGTCATAACCAAGGCATATGAAGATATGGGCAGGCTGGATGTACTTGTCGCCAACGCAGGCCGGGTGCGCGGGGGCAGTGTATTAACATTTACTGCGGAAGATTACGATTTTTTATATACCAATAGCTTGCGCAATTATTTTTTGTGCGCCGGGGCGGCATCACGCCTTATGGTGCGGGATAAAATACCGGGGAGTATTATCATGATTACTTCGGTACGGGCTAACCTGCCCCATCCAGATGACTTTTGCTATGGCGGAATAAAAGCTGCTATGGAGCGAGCCTGTAAGTCTATGGCACTGGATTTAAGCGAATTTAACATTCGTGTCAACTGCGTTGCACCGGGAGCCATATGGCCGCCAGACCGCAATAGACAAGATACGCCTTTTATAAGAGAGAGCATTCCTTTAAGCCGTGTTGGTACCCCAACGGACTGCGGGGAGGCGGTTGCATTTTTAGCCGGTGATCAGGGCAGTTACATCACCGGTACAACGCTACTGGTAGACGGCGGCCTTGCACTACCCGGGATGTTAGAGCAGCATGATGCTATACCATGGAAAACAGAACAATGGAGTGCCAACCGTTATAAAAAAGCAATGGAGCTGTTAAATAACAACCAAATACAAACGTGAAATTGCAATTTTGAACAGGAGGAGCAACTGTGAGTATTAGAATAGAACGCGTACGTGCCATATGTACCGCACCAGAAGGCACACCGCTAGTAATAGTCAAAGTAGAAACCAACCAACCTGGCCTATATGGGCTGGGTTGCGCCACATACACCCAGCGGTTCCTTACCGTTGCCCATGCGGTGGATGAATATATGCACCCCTTACTGGTGGGCAAAGACCCTTCCCGCATAGAAGATATATGGCAGATGGCCATGGTTAGCCCATACTGGCGCAATGGCCCTATACTCAACAATGCCTTGTCTGGGGTAGACATGGCACTGTGGGATATTAAGGGGAAGCTAGCCAATATGCCTGTATATGAATTGTTTGGCGGCAAAGTAAGAGAAGGCGCAAGGGTATACCGCCATGCCGATGGCAGCTCTTTACAAGAAGTAGGCGACAGGGCTCAAGCCTTAATGGAAACGGGCGTGCAAGTTATACGTTTGCAGTTTGGCGGCTATGGTGGAAGGTCTGCATTACCGGCAAAACCCATTGGCGCATGTGACGGTGCTTATTACGACCCTCTCCGCTATCAAACCAGTGTCGTTGGGCTGTTTGTTGCTATGCGTGAACGTTTTGGTTTTGATGTGGAATTTTGCCACGATGTCCACGAACGGCTAGAGCCAATAGAAGCCATTCGGCTGGCAAAAGAACTGGAGCCGTGCCGTCTGTTCTTTTTAGAAGATGCATTAGCCCCAGAACAGGTGGACTGGTTTGACCATATGCGCAACCAAACCCATACACCCCTTGCCATGGGCGAACTGTTTACTAACCCCATGGAATGGCGCAATATCATTGCGAAACGGCAAATTGATTTTATCCGCTGCCATATTAGTTCTATAGGCGGGCTAACCCCTGCCCGTAAGCTGGCTTTGTTCTGCGAACCATTTTCTGTACGTACTGCATGGCATGGCCCCGGGGATGTTTCACCCATAGGGCATGCTGCCAATATGCACCTCAATCTTTCGTCATGGAATTTTGGCATACAGGAATGGTCTGGGCTGGGCGAGCGTTCGCAAGCCGTATTCCCCGGCTGTCCATGGCTAGACGGCGGCTATGTATATGTCAATGATAAGCCCGGTCTTGGCATGGACATTGATGAAACACTGGCTGCAAAATACCCATGTGACACAAAACTGCCCACTTGGACTAATGCACGCCGACCAGATGGCACATTGGCAAGGCCATAAGCCAGGCAAGCGGCACTTTGGTTATATTTACACATACAAAAGAAGCCAAGAATATTATATTCCAAGCTTCTTTTTTTTGATACGGCAATACCATTCAAAATATATAATGCTAGAAAAAAATATTGACAGTTGCATGTGAATAATATATAGTATGATATATCAAACACGGGTGCGTATGGTACCAAACCTTTAGGAATTGAGGGAGCCGGTATGGCTGGTGTGACACTTGTAAATACAAGCAAGGTATATCCCGGGGTAAAAAATGCAGCCCCTGCTGTAAATGCCATAAACCTAAATGTAAACGACCACGAATTTGTTGCTTTAATCGGCCCATCAGGCTGTGGAAAGTCTACGACTTTGCGCATGATTGCAGGGCTGGAAAGCGTCACAAGTGGCGAAATTTATATTGGGGATACATTGGTAAACGACCTAACGCCAAGGGCGCGTAATATCGCCATGGTTTTCCAAAACTATGCGCTGTATCCGACCCTAACCAATTTTGAAAACATTGCTTTTGGCTTGCGTGTGGCAAAAGTGCCTAAATACAAAATAACCGAAGAAGTAAACCGAGTCGCTAGGTCTTTGGAACTTGACGGTATGCTGGACAGGTATCCTCGTCAACTTTCCGGCGGGCAGCGGCAGCGGGTTGCTTTAGGTCGTGCCATTGTGCGTGACCCACAGGTGTTTTTGCTAGACGAACCCCTGTCTAATCTTGACGCAAAAATGAGAGTGCAAATGCGCTACGAGCTTATCGAGCTACATAAAAAGCTTAACACCACCACTATTTATGTCACCCACGACCAAATAGAAGCCATGACTATGGCGCACCGCATCGTTATTATGGATAGGGGCATTGTGCAGCAAATTGGCACCCCGTCGGAAGTGTATACCCGCCCTGCCAATACATTTGTGGGCAGTTTTATTGGCACACCCCCTATGAACTTTATCGAAGGACGGGTGGAAATAGTCAATGACATACCATACTTCGACAACCAATCTATACGTATAGAAATTACAAAAGAACAATATGATAAAGTGTCTGCAAACAAGGCGCATAGCGTTTATTTGGGCGTACGACCAGAAAACATTCATCCCGTTTCGGATACGGAAACAGACAACAAGCATACCATAAAAGGACGGGTGCGCTTTACAGAGCTTATTGGCGCAGACCAGAATGTGCATATAGATTTAGGTAAGCGTGACCGTGTTATTGTACGTATGCCAACAGACATGTATGTAAACGACGGCGAGTTAATCACCTTGCGCGTCAATGTTAACCGCATTTTATTTTATGACATGAACAGTGGTAATTTGGTATCTTAATGTGGGCAGGAGGTATGCACTGTGAAGGCTAACCATGCGAACAAAAAAAGGAACATTGCCATCGTTTGTGCAGTACTTGCTTTGGTATTGGTGCTTGTTTTTGCGCTTCCCAATTCAAGACGTTCTATTTATGCAGAAATTTCTTCGTTCCCGTCAATGATGCCTTATGCCATTGGCAACGAAATCGCCCGCATAGACCTGAACGAAGTAGAGTGGCATGCATATAACCGGGGCACAGTGTCCCATCAAGTACACATCCCAACGACCGGTATGCATATGCTGGTTTTTACTTATCGTGCCATTATTGACACAGTACAACCCATGGAATTGCTAGTAACCGTTAACGATAATGCGTCTTATATTGTTGTACTGGATCAATCATATACATTCGACCAGTTTCCTTTTTTGCAAGACGAAAGAGGAGACGAACGCCGCCCACGTCTTATCAAGGATATGTCATGGATGACCACCGCTGCGTACAGAGCAGACGGCGGCTCTGCAACACCCATCGTCTTTCATATGCCTGCCGGCGCAAATACGGTAACCATAGAAAGCATTGGCGGCGCAGTATCCCTTAAAGATATGGTCGTGGTGGAGGCAGTACGCATCCCCAATTATGCAACATACAGAGCGCAAGCATCTGGCTTTGGCGGCAATAGCCGTGGTCAATTACTTATTGTTGAAGCAGAAAATGTTTCACATATTTCTACACGCACCATTCAGCTTCACAGCTTGGCAGAAGCCGGGCTATCACCAGAGACATATGGGCGCACCGTGTTTAACACCATTGGCGGCCAAAGCTGGCAACGCCCCGGGGAATGGATAGAGTGGACCATCCGTGTTCCCGAAAGCGGCTACTATCATATTGCGTTTAAGTACCAACAAAACATAAGCCTAACCCCTTCCTTGCACTCTTTCCGCAGGGTAGAAATTAATGGGCAAGTTCCCTTTGCAGAATTGTTAAATGTGCCATTTCCTTTTTCCGCATCTTGGAGCAACCTTGTGCTTGGTGGAAACGAACCATTTATGTTTTTCTTGCCAGCCGGGGAGCATACCATTCGGCTAACCAGTGTAAACGAGCCTTATTTTGACATATACTACGACCTTTTGCATATAGCGGAAGAAATACGGGCGTTGGATTTGTATATCAAAGGGATTACCGGCGTGTTTAACGATAGACAAGTAGACACACACCGTATTTTCCAACTTGAGCGATACATCCCCGACTTAAGCGACCGCTTGGCAACGATGGCAAACAATGTGGAAGCGCAAATGGATAGGCTTTCGGATATAACCGGTGCACCGGCTGCCAGTTTTGACCAACTACGTCACGAAGTACGCAACTTAAATAGGTTTGCCAATAATCTGGACTTAATCACAAACAGCTATGACTCATTGGTGCGCATTCATACCAATGTAGCCAGCTTTGCTGTCACTTTAACAGAGCAGCCATTGCTACTGGACACAGTCATGGTCATCTCTGCCGACGAAGACTTCCCCAGAGCCAGACCAAACACATTTGCAACCACCGCTTTTATGGCTAGACAACTACTATCGTCATTTACAGACGACAGGGGAACCATAGCGGTTAGAGACCCGGAAGTACTTCAAGTATGGTCATTACGTAACCGTGACAATATCAATTTTATGCAGCAACATGCAAATGAATTTTTTACCCCTTATTCCGGCACAGAAGTAGCCATCAGCTTTATACCCGGTGCAGAACTGCTTATTTTAGCTAACGCTGCCGGTACACAGCCTGCGGTGGTTTCTGGCATTGGGCGGGACGTTCCATTTAATTTTGCACTACGTAATGCACTGGTACCCCTTAGCCAACTGGACGGGTTTGACCAATTGGTAGCCAATGTTCCGCCGGGGTCTATGGTTTCCTATAATTTTGCGGGTAATAGCTATGCCCTGCCCGAAGAGCTTATATTTAACGTATTGTTTTTCCGCCAAGATATATTTGACGAGTTTAGTCTTGCACCGCCCGCCACATGGGAGGATACTAAGCAAATGCTTCCAACCCTGCAACAAAACAATATGAACTTCTGGATCGCTTGGGGCGACTGGCTTACATTTTATTACCAGTTTCAAGTGCCCGCCTATACCCGTGACGGGCTAGATTTGGCATTAGACTCGGAAGAGGGCTTCCAAGTATTTAGATACTGGTCCGATTTGTATACCCGCTTCAACTTCCCCCACCGTATTGGCAGTTTTTATCAAAGTTTTAGGCACGGGCATATACCCGTTGGTATTTCTACATTACAAGACTATTTTATGTTCCGCATTGCCGCACCAGAGCTGGCAGGCTTATGGGGCATTGCACCTTTGCCCGGCATAGTCAACGAAGACAATATTAATGTGCGCTGGCAAACGGGCGACCAAAACGGCATCATTTTGTTTAAAACGGATGAAGTGCGTGAAGCCAAAGGCTGGGATTTTATACAGTGGTGGATGGATACAGAAACCCAAATTAACTTTGCATTAGATATTGAATTTTCTTTAGGGCAAGAGTTCCGCTGGTTTTCTGCCAACCCAGATGTCGTTGCCGCCATACCTTGGGACGAAAACACCCGCCGTACCATTATGACGCAACTGGAATGGTTTAAAGGTTTACCTTTTGCCCCGGGCGGCTCGTACCTATTGGAGCGGGAAATGCGCAACGCCTTAAGCGATGTAGTTATAGACGGGCGCAACTATCGGGATACATTGCAGCGTGCTATACGTACCACCAGACAAGAAATGCAGCGTGTGCAACGGCTGTTTAACTTTATCGACGACGACGGCAATGTGTTAAGAACAGCCGATATGCTAGAGGTGCCATTACCGGCAATTGCCGCACCCATGGAGGATTAGTCCATGTTTAATCGCAAAAAAGCAATAAAAGGTCCAAAGGAAGATAATCTTCTGGCCTATTTATTTATAGGCCCATATCTGATTCTTTTTGTCATTTTTATTTTGTTGCCGGTTTTGATGGCAGCTGCACTAGCCTTTACAGACTTTAACTCGATAGAGCGGCCACGGTTTATTGGCTTTGATAACTTCATACAAATGTTCTCTGGCGATATTGTACTGGTGCGGCATGTTATTCCCAACACTCTGCGCTTTGCACTTATTGTCGGGCCTATAGGCTATGCGCTTCAGTTCCTTATGGCATGGCTGATACTCAAGATACCCCGCATACTTAGGCGTGGGTACACCATGGCTATCTATTCTTCTTCCTTAACCGGCGGAGCCATGATGGCTGTTGTTTGGGTGGTTGCTTTCAGCGGTGACCGCTATGGGTATTTGAATAATTTCCTTATATGGCTTGGTGCCATTACAGGCCCCCTTGACTGGACTCAGCGGGAAACTTCCCTTATGGTGATTATGATTTTTGTCACCCTGTGGAGTTCCATGGGTATTGGCTTCCTTTCGTTGCAGGCAGGTATGTTTTCTGTAGACCCTCAGCTGTATGAAGCCGGTGTTATTGACGGTATATCCAACGGGATACAAGAAGTTTGGTATATTACCATACCGGCCATGAAACCGCAAATGCTGTTTGCGGCGGTAATGGCAATGGTGGGTACCCTTCGGGCTGGCGGCATAGGTGTAGAACTTTCTGGGATGAATCCTACCCCGCGATATGCGGGGCAGCTGTTTCAAAACCACATAGATGACTTTGGCTTTATACGAATGGAACTGGGATACGCCACCGCACTCACTTTTGCCATGCTGGCAACTATGCTTGTGGTTAACCGGGTCGTATTTAAGCTATTGGGCAAAAAGGAGGATGAATAGACGTGCGCGATAAAATGACTCCTGCAAAGTGGGGACAGCTTGCCTTTGTGACGTTTTATGCTGTCATATCCATCATTCCAATTATATTTATTATTAACCATGCGTTTAAACCTTTTTCCGAGCTGTTTCTTTTCCCGCCGCAGTTTTTTGTCCGTAACCCAACCTTTAACAATTTTAGGGAACTGGCCTTTGCCTTAAACCTTTCAGCCGTTCCGTTTACCCGCTATTTGCTAAACAGCGTTTTTGTAACGGCGGCGGCAGTATTCCTTACTGTACTTATTAGTACCATGGGTGCATACCCCCTATCAAAAATCAAGTTTAAGGGCAGAACCGTCATATTCAGCACCATTTTGCTTTCCCTTATGTTCGAACCCAGCACCGTAGGTATCACACGCTTTTTAATTGTGTCTAACTTAGGCATTACCAATACGTATTTTGGGCATATTTTACCCCTATTGGCTGCACCCATGAGTGTTTTCCTTATCAAGCAGTTTATGGATCAAATCCCGGATACATTAAGCGAAGCCGCAAAAATAGACGGCGCATCGGAATGGAAGATTTTCCGCAAAATAGTCATACCCAATATTAGGCCTGCTATTGGTACGGCGGCGGTTTTGGCCTTCCAAGCCGCATGGGGAAACACAGAAACATCCAGACTGTATATGACCAGCGAAAGTATGAATACTATGCCGTTTTTCGTCGATACCCTTAACGCCGGGCTACTTGGCGGGGCGGCGGTTGCACGGCAAGGTGCATCTGCGGCTGTCGGCTTGCTTATGTTTTTGCCAAATATCGTCATATTTATCATTTTGCAAAAATCGATGATGAGCACCATGGTTAACTCGGGTATTAAATAATAAAATTGTTCAAGGAGGTCGCCAAAATGAGAATGAGAAAGTTTGCCGCATTGCTAATAATTTGCATCATGCTTACACAAACATCTGCATTCGCCGCCATACCCTATATGAGCCATGGCTTTGTTCCCTATGCCAGTTTTGGATTTTGGCGTTTGGACGAAGAAGGCAATAGCTTTGGACGATTTTTTATGCAAGCCCCATATAAGCCAGCCAGCCCAATGCCTGTTATAGGCAACCCCTTGTTTGTAGATGGCGAAAGCGTTCAGGGGCTTCATACGCCAATAGACTTGTTTATCTGTGCAGATGATTATATTTTTGTTGTGGATATGCGCCAAAACAGAGCCGTAAAAATGACAGAACGCAGCGAGCTTATACTTGAATTTGGAGATGAATATGGCCCCGGTCAGTTAAATAACCCAGAAGGTATTTTTGTAAGGCGTGAAACCGGCGAAGTATATATCAGTGACACGGGCAACTTCCGTGTGGCTATATTTAGTAGCGAGGGCGAGTTTCTGCGGGAAATCACCCGCCCGGATGATGCACGTATTCAAGATATTTTGTTTAGGCCGGAAAGAGTGGCCGTAGATTCCCGGGGTTTTTATATTATCCAGCTAAAAGGGGAAAACAGAGGACTTATGATGCTTACCCCCAATGGCGAATTTAATGGCTTCTTTGGGGCCAACGTATCGCAACTTAGCATTGTTGAAAGGATACAATCTAGGTTCTATTCTGTAGAACAACGGCTGGCAACGCAAACCGTACAAAATTCCGTCAGCGATATTTATGTAGACAATTTAGGCTTTATATATACCGTCACCCCTGCGGCAAACAACGAGCAGATTAAGAAATTTAATATAGGGGCGCAAAACTTGTTTAGGGGCAGGCAAATGAATGTTGCCCCAATTGAAACGGTTCAGCAAGGCTGGTTCGAAGGCATAAGAACCGGCTACAGCAGCATAGCCGTAGATGCAAAGGGAAATGTGTTTGCCCTAGATTCTGGCTCTGGCAGGGTATTTATGTTTGATGCCTTTGGCGAACCTGTATTCTCTTTTGGGGCACAGATGTGGGATAGGGGCAATATTACCGTTGGGCTTTTTGGCAACCCCACCAGCATTCGTGTCAATTCTACCGGCACACTGTTTGTGACAGACCTAATTTATAGGGGCGTATTGGTATTTACACCAACGCCATTTGCTTCGCAAATTAAAGAACTCAACTACCTAAGTGCAGACGGACGCTGGAACGATGCCGTACCTTTGGCTCGTGAAGTATTGCGGGAAAATGTATATTTTATGTCTGCCCATATGGTTATTGGTATGTCTTATTTTCAAGAACAGAACTGGGATATGGCACGCAGTTATTTTAGACGTGCATTTAATGCCCGGGAATATTCCGAAGCTTTTTGGGAATACCGGTTAATTTTTATCCAGCAAAACTTTTTGTATGGCTTATTAATTATACCTATTATTATCTTTTTTCTAGGTGTGAAAAATGTTGTACAGCGTAAACGGAAGAAAGGAGTGCTAAAGTGAAATCGTATCTGATTGGTATAACCTACCTTTGGAGAGTGCTGTGGCACCCGATAGATTCCTTTTACGACCTTGCGTACAAGGGCAAGGGGAATATATTGTCTGCATGCACCATTTATGTGCTGTATTTTATTGTATTGGTTTTGCAAGCCATGCTTACCGGCTTTATATTTAACCCAGCCGGGCTTAATAGTGTACCCATACCTCAAATATTTGCAATAAATATTTTGCCTGTTATCGTATTAATTATTGCCAATTGCCTAGTGAGTGCCATTAAACAAGGACAAGGGACCACCAAGGCGGTATTTATTACTACAGCCTATGTATTAGCACCCGTTGTTGTATTTATTTTCCCTTTGGCTTTACTTTCCAATGTACTGACAGATGCAGAAGCCGCTATATATGACCTTGCGATTATGTTTGTGTATATGTGGGTCGCTTTCTTTTTCTACCTAAGTGTAATGGAAGTACACGGGTATTCCATACCCGAAGCATTTATAAATACGTTGTGGATTATTTTTGGAGCCATTATGTTAGTACTTTTTAGCGTCGCATTCTTTGGTATCACATACCAATCTATCAATTTCTTGTATGAATTTATAAGGGAGGCGATTGGTTATGTCTAGGGACCCGTTAGAAAATTTGAAAAATTACTGGCTGGCTAAGCTGCGTTTTTGGGGTGCTATCGCTGTTATCGTTATAATACTCCTTGGTATACGAACGATTATTACCCATGGGCGGCAAAGCCGTTTGGGTACTGGCGACGTGGTTAGCGATAGCCAGCACCCTGTCCGCTTTAACGAAGATTTGCAACGGTTAAACTACACTGGCCTAGTTGTGCTGATAGAAAATGAAAATTTAAAATTAGCAGTCGATTTTAGTGACGGAAATATTGAAGTCACCAATAGACAAAGCGGATATGTTTGGCGCAGCAAACCAACCCCGGAAGAAATGTATCTTGACGAAAGCAATAACCTTTGGCAGAACATTGCCCAAAGCCCGATATATATTGAATATATCAATACCCGGTACGATGCGTTACCCAACATGCTGCATATCGGGTCTGCCGGCTATAGGGTAGATGTTTATAGGCTCCCCAATGGCATACGGGTAGACTATCAGTTTACAAACCAAGGGATTGCCGTTGCATTAGATTTTTACCTACATCACGACCATTTAGAAGTAGACCTGCCCAACTATATGGTACGGGAAGTACCCATGACATTTACTGTAGAGGGCGGGCGTCTTGTACTTGACCGTTCTGTGCATAGTGCCCTGATATTTAACATTCGTGTATTGCAGTTTTTTGGTGCCAGCCAAGACAGAGATGTAAACGGCAATGTCGTAGATGGGTTTATGTTTATACCTGACGGCCCCGGGGCACTGGTTCGCTTTGACGAAAACAGGGATTTCTTTAATGTATTTACAGGCTTAGTCTATGGTAACGACTTCTCGTTCTTTAGTGCGCTTAATAATTCGCTGGCTTTGCAGCGTTTCCACCCAAGGGTACATTTCCCGGTTTTTGGTATTAACAGAGGGTCGGACTCTATGCTTGCTATTATCCATCAAGGCGAGGCAAATGCAGCTATAAATGCATACCCATCCGGAGTGCGCACTAGTTTTAATACAGTACATGCGCAGTTTAATTACCGTGTGCGTTTTCTACGGTTCCAAAACATGATTGGCGGCGGAACTATGCTGTATACAGACGAGCCTGCAAACTTTACCCGCAATATACGGTACTTCTTTTTAACCGGTGATGACGCAAACTATGTAGGTATGGCCGCAGCATACAGGCAATACCTAATGGATACAAAAGGGTTAACCCGCAGGCCTTCCGGCGGCGACTTGCCAATGGAGCTTAGCCTGTATGGCGGCGACAGAGAGTCCACATTTCTTGTTTCCCCGTTTATCCCCATGACCACCTTTGAACAAGGCAAAGATATTGTACAATTTTTTGCAGACAATGGCGTAAATGAAATGAACATTGTGTTTGATGCCTGGTACAGGGATGGCAATTCGGTTAGCTTCCCACGCAGGTTCCCGCCGGCTAGGCAGCTTGGTGGCAAAGACGGCTTACGCTCTTTTGTCAGTTTTGCGCAAGACTATGGGTTTAATGTGTACCTAACGGATTGGAACTTTCATGTAGCGTCTTCCAGGGGTATTGTGCGTTCCAGGGATGTTATTTACGATATACAAAACACGCCCATGAACTGGGGCACATTTATGAACCCCGTATATGTGCTAAACACCACTGCCGCAACACGAATTGCGGAACAAAGCATTCGAGAATTCCAAGATATGGGCATTAACGGCATCATGGAGTTTTCGTCAAATTATCTAATATCAAACCAGGGTACGACCAACCGAATGCACCGGACCGAAGTACAGCGCGAAACCAATGCATTGTACCAGCGTTTTTCTGACGAACTTGGCAGTATACGGCTATGGCAGGGCATGACCTTTGGCATAGTAGACGGCGCAACCGTGGTAGACCCCGTTGCACGATATAGCTTCTCGCCGCTAATTAGCGAATATGTTCCGTTTTATCACATTGCCTTTGGCGGGCTAATTAATTTAGTTACCGTGCCGGTAAATACCATGGCAGACCCAGAAATTGCCATGCTTCGTGCCGCAGAATATGGCATGAACCTTAGCTTTATACTCACCTATGCTCCTACAGAATATCTGTTTTGGGCGTTTAACTCTTGGTTTTTAACCAGCACCCAATTTGACAATTTTAAGTATAGCTTTCTAGAACTGTATAACCGTTGGAATTATGTATTTGCACCGGTGCAGGGGCAGTTTATTGTCAACCACGAAAATATCGCAGACAATGTGTTCCGCACCACCTATGAAAATGGGCAGCAAATTATTGTAAACTACCGCAACGAACCTTTTGATTACGATGGGGTATCTATCCCCGCTCTTAATTTTGCCGTACGGCGTGGGGGGCAGGTGTTCATTCCATGATGAAAAAAATGACTATTGAACAGCGCAAGAAAATGACAGGTGCCATGTTTATTGGCCCGTGGGTCATTGGCTTGCTTATGTTTTGGATATACCCCGTTATCACGTCCTTTGTCATGAGCCTTAACCAAATAACCCCCTATGCGGGTGGGTTCCAATGGGAGTTTGTGGGCTTAGCAAATTACAACCGTATTTTGCGGGTAGAAGCCACATTTTTAAATAACCTTATTCCTTTTTTGTTTAGAACCGCTGTTATGGTACCAGTTATTGTGCTGTTTGCGGTGGCAGTTTCGCTGTTGTTAAACCAAAAGTTCCCCGGCAGAGGTTTATACAGGGCACTATTTTTCTTGCCGGTGTTGTTTACCACCGGCGGCGTTATCATTACCCTTATGACCAACGAAGGCGCAGGGGTAGAAACCGCAGGGGCAGCCGGTGGCGCAGCAACGGCTTCGGTAGCGTTTCTTAATTCGCCGGCACTGCTAGACTTGGCGCACAGGTTTTTGCCCCCGCGCATTGCAGTAGCCCTTTCCGATGTGTTGGATAACTTTGTTTTAGTATTGTGGTATGCAGGTATACAAATTACGTTGCTTATCGCCGGTTGCCAAAGTATACCGGGTACGATATACGAAGCTGCCAGCATAGACGGTGCCAATGCGTGGGAGACTTTATGGAAGATCACACTGCCGGGTATCTTACCATTCATACTCATTTCTTCCATTTACACGATAGTCGATTTATCTTCGCTTATCGATAACCCCATATTGGAATTGATAAACACTGCAATGGCTTATCCGCTAACCCAAGGTATGGGCTTGGCTTCCGCCATTGGCTGGATATATCAACTGGCCATTATGGCATTGATCGGTGCCATCTTCCTTATGTTCCGTAGGACTACGCCAAAACACTAATGGTGAAAAAGGGTGAAAAGGAGCATATTATGCGTGCAATTAAGCATTTTTATAGCGACACATATTATCGTAAACAAGTATATGTAAAAATTAGGGCTGCACTTTTTGGTGCCAGCCGGGAAAAGCGGGGGCTTGTCAGCACTGTTTTGCTTTACTTTGTTTTAACCAGCTTGGTGTTGGTGTATTTTGCACCAATACTGTCTATGATGGTGATGTCGTTAATGGATTTTTCGGATATGATGAACCCCACCACCAACTGGATACCACGACAACTGGAATGGAGTAACTTCCAGCAGGCATGGGTTGCGTTAAGTGCTATTCCACCAACGCTGTTTGTACCGGGCTTTACCTTTTTAGAAAATATCGGACGTTCTACGTTGTTTAACACTATGATTGTAACAATTCCCAGTGCCATCTTCCAAGTATTTTCTTGTGCGGTGGCGGGTTATGCCTTTGGACGGTTAGATTTCCCCTTTAAGCGTTTCTTTTTCGTCATGCTTATTCTCGTATTTGTTGTGCCACCACAGGCGCAAATTATCCCGCTTATTTGGACATATAGGGGGCTTGGCATATTAAATACACCCCTAGTATTTTATGGGCCCGCTTTATTTGGGCATGGAGTCAGGGGCAGTTTGTTCGTGTTTGTATTTATGCAATTTTTCCGTAAACTCCCCAAAGACTTAGAAGAAGCTGCTATGGTTGACGGAGTAAACCCCTTTATGATTTTCTTAAAAGTAATGATGCCTTTAGCCAAACCGGCATTTATGGTTGTATTCCTATTTGCTATCGTGTATCACTGGACAGAATCTTTGCTGTCTTCCACGTTATATTCCCAGTTCCCTACATTAAGTGTACGCATTATGATGACAATGGACCCCAATGCGATTACAGGCATATCTGTTGGGCAGCGTACTGTGCAAATGGCGACAGGTGTTATTATGATGGCACCAATTCTTATTCTATATTTTTTCACGCAGCGGACATTTACCGAAAGTATAGAGCGAACCGGCTTGGTGGATTAAACTAAGCCATACAGAATTGGAGATGTAACCGTTTTACCCACTTTAGGCAGTTTAGCAACAATATATAAACTTGCAACCTATTTTAAGGAGGAACAAAAATGAAAAAAAGAGCAATTTGTGTTTTGATCGTTGTGTTGGCATTGTTATTTGTCGCAGCTTGTGGCAACAACGGTGGAAACGATAACGCTGATACCCAAGGGCCAACTCCTACGGTAACAGACAACCAACCAGCACCACCACCACAAGATATTCCTCAAGTGGATGTAGCAAGTTGGCGTTTGCCAAACGGCTTGATTGCCGGCCTTGAAGGTGAGCTTGTTGTGTCCGGCGCAGCCCGCCAGTTTAACGTAAGCGACCCAGACCTTGGTGGAGCTTTTGCTTACTTTAACGAGTTTTATCCAAACTTCCGCACCAGAATTTTTGACCGCGAAAACGAAGGCGGTGCATTGGGTCAGCTTCAATCAATGATTGCTGCCGGTAACCCACCGGATGTATTTATTACAGACTCTGACGATATACCAAACCTAGTACGTTTGGGTATGGTAGAGGATATTACACATTTCCTTGAAATATATCGTGAGTATTATGACACATTGATTCCTGCCGCTACCGGGCTTAACACCGTAAACGACAGAATCTATGGTGTTACATGGCAGTTACTGCCAAGGGCGTGGATCACAAACGTAGATTTGTTTGAGCGTTTGGGTATTAACGTGCCAGGGCCAGACTGGACAGTTGAAGACTTTGTGGAAATCAACTCTCGTCTTGGTGCAAACAGAAACCTTGGTATAAGCGGCGTACAGGGCGAAATGCACATTCTTGTACACCAATTCCTTATGGCGTACAATGTTAATGGCTCTGCGTGGGAAGATGGCATAGAATTGTCTGCTTTTGCCGATGACCCAAATGCTATTGCCGCTTTAGAAATGGTTATCCGTGCTGTATATGCGTACGACACACAGTTCACTTATGAAGAGCGTAATGCATTTGGCCCGAACTGGAACTCTTACTTTACTAATGGTCATGTTGGATGGCAGCCTTGGTCTTTGTGGGGACAGCCATTAGATAGGCAAACCCTTGAAATGAACTTTAACTGGACCGTATTGCCTCCACCAAGGGGCCCAGGAGGACACCGTGGCGGTAACTCTGGCACCATTACTATGGCTATATTCCCAGGTTCACCCAATGCAGAATTGGCATTTAGATACATTATGGCGGCTACAAGTCAGCACTTTGTAGAAAATGCGTATGTTGTAAACATGGGAGCTAACCCGCCTGCAGTTTACCCTGCTGGCTTTAGACCGGATGAAATACGCTGGCCTGTTGGCTTGCCACCGGTAAACATGAACCATGTGACACACCCAGAAAACGCAGCGGCGTTGGAAGGCTTTATGATAGCGGCGTCTTATATGGTGCCTAACCCATATTCTGTTGTAGGTATCATGAACAACCAGCTTGTTTCCTATGTAGTACCGGGTACCCGTTCTATGGCGGATATGTTAAGGGAATATGACAACTGGCGCAATGGCTATTTAAGAGCCGGTCAATAGGAGGTAAATCATTCATGAAAAAATTATTAGTTATATTGGCTGTGGTACTGCTTTGCGTTGCTGTACTTACTGCCTGTGGCCGTGGCGATAATGATGCCAACGACACCACCGTAGACGAACCAGCACCTGCTGTTGTAACCCCCGACCCACCAGCACCTCCCCCTGTCGTGCCCGACCCACCAGCACCACCTTCTGTCACAAACGGCACAAGAGGAACTCATGTAAACGAGGTAACCACACTGGTGCTTAACAACAGAGTCGAAAGATTATCTGTTACAAGGGCAACCATTAACAATGCCGCATTTAACGGCGAGCGGGTAGGCAACTTTGCAGATGATGGCTCTGTATCTTGGTATGTGAATATCTTCTTTAACGGGCTATATAGAGTTTCTATCGAATACGCACGCCACGAAGGCGGAAATTCTGAGTTCATTTTAGAAGGCGGCATGGAAACCCTTGAAGGAGAACTACCCGGCACAAGCGGTAACTTGCAAACCATCGTGGTTGGCTATGTTCCACTCTTGTCCGAATCAGACCCATATCAACTCACATTAATCCCTACTGCCTTCTACAACGGCGAGTTTGGGGAATTTACCTCCATTATTCTGGAATGGGTAGATAACCTAGACTTATATACCGTTATCGAGGGCGGCACCACCAGGCTATACCATACCCAAGCTATGCTTATTGGCGAAATTATCGACGAAGGCAATAACCTTGGTTTCTGGTGTGGCAATAGCGTAGCCAGCTGGCCTTTAAGCGTACGCCAAGAAGGCAGCTATCGCATACGTGCATACGTGACCGCACCAGAGTATTTGGGCGGCTTAGGTATGGTATCCACCGTGTTTGACCGTGTACGTACCATTGTTGACGTTCCTGGCACCGGCGGTTGGAGCAACTATGTATGGGTTGATTTTGGCGTATTTACCTTGCGTGAAGGGAATTACTATATTCGCATTCAAGGGTACGAACTGCACGGCGGTCATTTTATGAATCTGCGCTATGTCGATTTGGAATACGTAGGCGATGAAACCGCATACTTCCCTATACGTACAGATGATGCAACTATAGCTGTTGCGGCGGCTGCACTGGGCGGCCAGCAACAAGAAAATGACTGGACCAACGTTGGACACTTCCGCCGCAACTACGAAATGACCTACAACTTAGAAATATTTGAAGGCGGCAGGTTTGAGGTTATCCTAAGCTACACCAGCCCGTATGACGGCCCAGGCGTTGTGTACGTAGGCGACACCAGAGCGACCTTTGATGTAGAAGCAACTGGCGGCTGGGGCAATTATCAAGAGATATCCTTGGGTGTGTTTGACATACCAGAAGGCACCATTACCATTATGTTTACCGGCGAAGAAGCACCCGGTGACTGGTTTATGAACCATGACTATATCCGTCTAGTTAGACAATAATATCTTAATTTGTGTTCGGTAGGGGCTATCTCGCTAAGGAAATTTAGCCTGAAGCGACTATTGATTAGCGGTGAAAAACGCCGTTCATCAATTCGGAGCGAAAGGTGAATTTTTCTAGCGAGATGGCCCTTTTTCAAAATAAAATTATATGAGGTGGCTTATGTCTTTACAAGTACCGCGTAACCCTTTTGTTACAAGCATTTACACTGCAGATCCTTCTGCCCATACATGGGATGGAGAAACTGTGTACGTATACGCATCCCACGATATTGACCCTGCCCGCGGGTGTGATTTAATGGATAGGTACCATATTTTTTCTTCAAAAGATATGGTCAACTGGGTAGACGAAGGAGAAATTCTATCATCTGACGATGTAAAATGGGGCAGGCCAGAAGGCGGCTTCATGTGGGCACCGGACTGTATGTACCGTGACGGTATATATTATTTCTACTACCCGCACCCCAGCGACACAAAGTGGAACGACAGCTGGAAAATTGGCGTTGCCACCAGCAAATACCCCAATAAAGATTTTACAGACCAAGGCTATATAGAAGGGCTTGGCGGCTTTGCTCTGATAGACCCGTGTACATTTATTGACGACGACGGTCAAGCGTATATTTACGTTGGCGGCGGCGGAAAATATTTGGGCGCAAAACTAAAACCCGATATGATAACTTTGGAAACAGAAGCCGTACAAATGGAAGGTTTATATGACTTCCACGAAGCTACGTGGGTATTTAAGCGCAATGGCGTGTATTATCTTAGCTATTCGGACAATGCACAGCCGCAAAACAACATGCGCTATGCAACCAGCGACAGCCCGCTTGGCCCCTGGACGCACAAAGGCGCATATTTAACACCGGTGGGCTGTGAAACCACCCATGGCTCTGTTATGGAGTTTAAAGGGCAGTGGTATCAGTTTTATCATAATCATGCCGTATCTGGTCATGGCACCATGCGCAGTATTTGTGTAGATAAATTATTCTTTGACGATAACGGAGACATTTTACCTATAACGCAATCGCAAACAGGCATATGGAGTTACGAAATACCAGATAATGCAGTCACATTTGATGTGAAAACGCTGGAGCTATTTGGCGGTGCGAAACTTTGCAACGACGGCACATGTATCGAAGGCCTTGGCGCAGAAGGCTCTGGGTTTACACTCGCCGGGGCAGAAGGCAAAGGCGATTTGCGGGCAACCATATGGGTGTTTTATGCAACCGACGAGCGTTTGGCAAAAATTAAGCTAAATGTAAACGGGCGAGACGAGTCATTTATTAATGCCTTGGGTACCGATGATGTGACCCGGCTAACCGTACGGCTAAAGCCGGGTACCGGTAACAACATTGTGTTTACCGGCGGTCATGGCGATATGCGTGTGCTGCAAGTTGTGGTTAGCTATTTTGAATAGTCTTTTGGAGGAACAAAAATGAAGAATAAAGTATTACTTGTTTTCGTTGTGGCATGTGCATTATTGCTTTTTGTTGCATGTGGCAACAACAATGAAAATGGCAGTGGCGATAATAACGTTAGCCTAAGACCCGACACCACAGACAACCAACCGACGGCGACACCACAAGATATTCCTCAAGTAGATATCAGCGGTTGGCGACTACCAAACGGTTTGATTGCCGGCTTAGAAGGTGAACTGGTAGTTGCAGGCCCCGGGCGTGAGTTTAATGTCAGCGACCCGGACTTGGGCGGTGCGTTTGAATACTTTTCGGAATTTTACCCCAATTTCCGTGCCAGAATTTTTGACCGTGAAAATGCAGGTGCGGCACTTAGCCAGTTGCAAGTATTAATTGCCGCTGGTACGCCACCAGATTTATTTATAACAGACTCTGACGACATTCCAAACCTGGTACGCCTGGGCATGGTAGAAGACATTACACGTTTCTTTGAGCGGTACCAAGAGTACTACCGCACACTACTTCCTGTTGCGACAGAGCTAAATACCGTAAATGACAGAATCTATGGTGTTACATGGGTGCTTACGCCCAGAGCGTGGATTACAAACGTAGATTTGTTTGAACGCTTAGGTATTGATGTGCCGGGTCACGACTGGACAGTTGAAGATTTTGTGGAAATCAACTCCCGCTTGGGGGCAAACAGAAACATGGACATTAGTGGTGTTCAAGGGGAAATGCATATTCTTGTACACCAATTCCTAATGGCTTATAACGTCAATGGCTCTAGATGGGAAGATGGGCTGGAGCTATCGGCCTTTGCAGAAGACCCCAATGCAATTCGTGCCTTAGATATGGTTATACGTGCGGTCTATGCTTATGACACGCAGTTTACCTATGCCGAGCGCAATGCATTTGGCGCAAACTGGAACTCCTTTTTCACCAATGGTCATGTGGGCTGGCAGCCATGGTCTTTGTGGGGGCAGCCACTAAACAGGGAAACGAACGAGCTTTTCTTTAACTGGACTGCTTTACCACCACCACGGGGCCCCGAAGGACACCGTGGTAACAATTCGGGCACCATTACAATGGCTATTTTCCCGGGGTCACCCAATGCAGAATTAGCATTTAGACATATCATGGCCGCTACAAGCCAGCATTTTGTCGAAAATGCGGTATTGGAAAACCGCGCAACAAACCCGCCTGCGTTTACTCCTGCAGGTTTTAGCCCGGATGAAATACGCTTCCCTATTGGCTTGCCGCCAATTGTTATGGATCACGTTACACATCCTTCAAACCAAGCTGCTTTAGATGGCTTTTTACTCGCCGCTTCGTATATGGTGCGCAACCCTTATTCTGTGGTAGGTATCCCCAACAACCAGCTGGTTTCTTATGTGGTACCGGGTACCCGTTCTATGGCAGATATGTTAAGAGAATATGATAATTGGCGCAATGGCTATCTAAGAGCGGGTCGTTAACATGAGTGATATTTTTTACATCGGCGGTTATCAAAAAGATGACGCTTACTGCTTGCACTGCTGTGAATATTCCGGCAGTGCTATGCGTATTTTATCCGCTTACGAAGTGAGCAATGCATCGTATCTTTGCCTTTCCCCCAACAAAAAATATTTGTATGCGGTTATCGAAACGAATACATTTAAAGGCGTTAAAGGCGGCGGGGTAGCTGCTTTTGCTATAGAAGCTGGTGGGAAACTGCGCTTTATCAATGATGCACCAACAGAAGGCGAACACCCTTGTCATGTATCGGTTAGCAGGGATGGGCGCAGCTTATATGTTGCCAATTATACCGGGGGTTCTTCTACGTTCTTTAACGTGCTGGATAACGGCGGTATCGGTGCTAAAACGGCGTTTATTGACCATAATAAATGTGGCATACCAAGTATGGCGGTAGCCAGCCGGCAGGCGAACCCCCATGCCCATTTTATACAACCTTTTGGTGATATTGGTTGGCAGCCCCTGTGGGTATGCGATTTGGGACTGGATGCATTACTGGTATTCAATGACATGGGGAATGAGCTCACCCGCTTGGCTATGCCGGGCGGCTTTGGTTTAAGGCATATCGCATTCCACCATTGCTTACCCGTTGCCTATGTGGTTGGGGAACTTTCTGCAGAAGTGATTGCGGTAGAGTATACGATAAATGCGAATGCAGAATTGATACTAAAGGCTGGGTTGCCCGTTTCTGTTTTGCCAAGCCCCGATGCAAAAGTGAACTGCGCCGCTATCCGGGTTTCGCCCGATGGTAGGCATGTTTTGGTTTCTAACCGTGGCGGCGGGGCAGATTCCATGGTTGTTTTAAAGCTTGACAATAATGGAAGTATCACAGGGCTTTCAAATATACACAAGACCCGTGGCGTTTGCCCCCGTGACTTTGCATTTACCCCAGAAGGAGACGGCATAGTCGTTGCCTATCAAGATTCCGAATTTGCAGAACTTTTGATATGGGATGGCAGCGGCAAGCTTACACCCACAGCAGTAGAACTGGCGGTAACAAAACCGACATGTGTGTTATTTCAAGCCTAGAAATAGGCTTGCCTGAATGGGTAATAAAGCGAAATTACCCTATACATATTGTTTCAGAAAGGGACGATGGACATGAAAAAAATAATGTGTTTAATGGCAGGGCTTTTGCTTTTTGTATTAGCCGGCTGTGGGTCAAACCGGACAACAGAATATAATGGAGAAACAGAATGGCACGGCACATCCGGCAACCCCATTATTACCAGCATATTCACTGCAGACCCCTCTGCCCATGTGTGGCCGTCTGACCCGTATCGTTTGTTTTTGTATCCGTCTCAGGATATTTTCCCTGCTGTGGGCTGCGACAGAATGGATCGTTACCATGTATTTTCTACCAGCAATATGGTGGACTGGGTCAACCATGGGGAAATATTAAGGCGTGCAGACCTAGACCAAGATGTGTGGGGAACCATGTACCCCGGCGCATATTTTATGTGGGCACCAGACGCTGCCTATTGCGAAAACCACCCCGATGGCAAAGGCCCCTACTTTTTCTTTTTCCCAGTTTCGGTTGGTGAAGCAGGCGATGGCGGTGCAAACAACTGGAACAGCAATTGGAAAATTGGCGTTGCATATAGCGACCGCCCCTATGCCGGGTTTAGAGATAACCCAGTGATGATGTTAACCTACCAAGACGGACGCCCTTTGCGGGGTACAGGCCAGTATATCGACCCAAGCATTTTTTCAGACAGGGAAACGGGCAACCCTTACTTGGTGGTGGGCGGCTCTGGCGTGATGCGTGTGGCAAGACTTAGCCCATGCATGTTTTCACTGGCAGAGGACTTTGTTGTGTTCCCGGATTTACCGTATTTCCACGAAGGCCCTTGGATGTTTACCCGGATAAATGACTACGGCACAAAGTTGTACTATGTTATGTATGCAGCCAGTATCAGACCCGGAGGCGGTAGCCTGGCTTATGTAACCAGTGAAGTGGGCCCCTATGGACCATGGACTTTTGGCAGTGAAATACTTGGCGCAGTAACAACCGATACCAACCATGGCTCTATCGTAGAGTTTTTGGGCGAATGGTATTTATTTTTCCATACAGATGTTTTGTCTATGGGGCAAAACAACTTGCGTTCTTCCAGTGTAGAGCGGATACATTTTAACCCGGACGGCTCTATTGCGCCGGTTACACCAACGACCATTGGTGTCAATGCCGTTGGCCCCTCAGAAAGCCCAAGCTATTTAGACCAAAGGTTTGGTGCCGGAACATGGACTGTCGAAATGCATTCCGATGATTTCTTTGGTGGTTTAGCCTCCGGCTTCGATGGGTTTACCCGCCACAATACGTATTATGCAACAGACGATTCTGTAAACGTACATTTGGCAGAAGTATTTGGGCATACAGGGGCGGTGCATAATTTGCACATTGCAAATTCTTATGTGGAATTTACCAATGTGTACGGCGGCACAGGCGGCACAGTGCTTTTAGAGGTAAACTACGGTACCGAAAGTGGCGGCTTAGCAGAAGTCATTGTCAATGGCACCACCCAGTACGTACTGCGCTGCCCTGCCACAAGCGGCTGGGAAGATTTTACCGGCGCAGCCATTGTGCAAGTCAACCTTATGCCCGGCAGCAGCAACACCATACGCATCGGCGGCTTGGCTATGAATATCAGGGGCATAGCCATACATTTACCGGATACTACACATGCAGATACCCCTGCGGGAACAAGTGATAGCACCTACCCCAACCCTGCAGATATGGTCATGGCTTATTTAACATGGGAAGATATAAAAGGCACAAACACATCTGCCCGCCAGGTGTCTACCAATTTGAGCCTTTTTACACATATAGAAAACGCCCCAGGCGCACATATTACATGGCATACCAGTAACCCGGATATTATAGACCTTAACGGCAGGGTACAACGTCCACGGGGTGAAGATGTAAGCGTAACCATTACATCGACCGTTACCGTGGGCAGCTACCAAGCCAGTAGAGGTTTAATACTTACCGTCCAGCATTTAAATTTTCAGGTTGGCGACATAGGACGGGCAATACCCACCATTTTCCCAACAAAGGATTTTGTTATTTCGGACTTTATCGTCACAGATTTTGGCGCAAGGGCAGAACCGGGTTTTGACAACAGGGCTGCTTTCCAAGCAGCCATTAATGCCGCCCACGAAGCCGGAGGCGGCGTGGTGTTTATTCCTGCAGGAAATTACCAGTTCCACAGTACGCAAGTGGGCTCTATGGGCAATGTGCGCTACCGCACCGGGTTGCAAGCGGATGATGAAGTGCGGCGTAGCTTCCACTACGAATATGTGCTTACCCTACCCCAAGGCGTACAACTGCGTGGCGACTGGGCAAACCCCGGCGAACACGATGGGCTTGTGCTTGGCACCATATTGGAAGTGCATGTGGGGCATGATTCACCCAATGCCAGCAATGTCGTGCCCACTTGGTGGAACGACCCGCAGGCAGGCTACGCCCTGTTTAGCACATACACCAATATCTCTGACCGGTTTATTGAAATGAACGAGTCTACTGGGGTCACCAATTTATCCATATGGCACCCAAATCAAAATATAAATAATGTAGTGCCCTACCCATGGACACTGTTTCAAACCAGGGGCAACAGCGCAACCATAGAAAATGTAACATTAGTCAACTCATACAACGGATTTATGTCTGCACCAAGCGAGCTGCACTATGTTTTAAACAGCTACATTACCGCCCTTAACACAGCCATACAAGTACATGTGTGTACAGATATTGGGCGTATAGAAAATGTAAATATAAACCCAGGCGTTTGGGCAAATTCTGGCCTGCCGGGCGCACCACACTTTGAAGCGGTACGTGCGCATACCCGGGCATACGGCACAGGCTTTAGAATGCACCGTTCCGACTGGGAATATGTCGCCCATTTGTATATCACCGGCTACAACATTGGCATGTGGGTAGGGCGTGAACCGGGGTTTGTCCATTCCCCCAATGCCCAATTTTTTGATATACGCCTGACAGACAATGTAACCAGCTTGTTTGTACAAGATGTAAACCCATACGGGCTGCTTATTTCCAACTCGATTATCGGCGGGGATACGGCAGTGTACTTCTACGACTACTTTGAAACATCTGTGCAGTTTAACGGCGTGCAATTTGACGGGCCTATCATTAGTGACGGGCGTGCTGGCGTAATTTCTTTCGAGAGTTGTACCTTTGGTAATATAAACGGTTATGCCCTGCAAATAAACAGCGGAAACGTGATACTTACCCAGTGCAAGTTTTTGGGCAACACACGTCATATGCACTTGGGCGAATATGTAAACACCGTCATGGCATTAAACTCCGGCTATGGCGCAGTGCCATACGAACGGCAAATGACCATTTCCCATATAAACTCTACCGCAACGGTAGATGTTGTAAACAACGCCGCATTCATTATTGAGGAAATACTGCAAAATATTCAAACGGATATTGCTATTCACCCAAGGCCGCCCCTTGACTATGTATTAAGGGCAGACTTGCCAAGGGCAATAGAATTTGACGATATCCGCCCAATGGTGGATGTATCCCACGAGCTGCAAGCGTCTCTTGATGCAGTAGCTGCCCTTGGCGGGGGAACGGTATTCTTGCCACCGGGCAGATATTTGGTGAACAATCCCATTATCATACCGTCCAATGTAGAACTTAGGGGCTCTTGGGATGTGCAGCACCATACCCAGGGCGGCGGAACTGCCATATTCACAAACTATACCGGTGGTCACTTGGGCGAAGATGGAGCATCACTTATACAACTGCAAGCCAATGCAGGTATACGGGGCTTTAAAATAGCCCAAACCAACTTAACCGAAGATGGATACACCGCCACCAACCCACGCCGCACCCCGTTTCTTATACAAGGGCAGGGGCATAATGTCTATGCGATTAATATTACTATATCCCTTGGGGATAAAGGCATCGACCTTTTTACCTATGATACCAGCGGCCACTACGTAGACTACTTTGCAGGAGCTATTACCCGGGCGGGCATTTGGGTGGGCGGCGGTGCAGATGGCGGCTTTATACGCAACATGCAACTTAACCCCCACTATGCGCTTCGCTTCCCAAGAGGCAGGCAGGGCTACCCATACCCACGGAACGAGAACAACGGCTTTTACCTGTTTATCCAAGGCAACAGCAGTGCGCTGCGCTTTGGCGATGTAACCAACCAGACAATTTTTAATAATTTCGTTTTTGGTTCTGTTTATGGTATTCACTTTGTAAGGGATGAAGTCACCGGGCGATACCCGGGGGAAATTATTATGGTAGGCCATGGCTCGGATGGTTGTACATTTGCATTAAATGTGGAATCTGCAGGGCCAGATACACGAATCATCGCTATCAATTCCCAGCTTGTAAACACGCTTATCGAAGACCAGCCCATACGTGCATATATACTGATGGGCGACATGCATGAGACCAACAGCCCAAGAGTACACCCAGATGCAGAACTTATTTTATATAACACATCCTTCTGGGGGTCGCCTACGGCGGGAGCCATTATCAGCAATGGCATTGTACGTTTCCATCAAGCCAATTTTTCGCAAGTTGGTATGCCCGGCATAGATATTTTTGGTGGCAGTGCCCATGTTTACACATCTTTCTTTGCCAATGTGCGTGCCGGCAGCGGCGAAAATTCGCATGTACGCCTACACGAAAGCGGCAATATGGTAGAGATATCAAACAACTTTTTTGCAGGGGGCATTGGGTTTAGCACAGAAAGACCGATGTATTCCTTCGGGTCAGACATTGCACGGTATTTTGACCCCAGCATGTTAACCCTTGCCGGCATGGGCAGTGCACGGTATAATCCGCTTTTTGACGATGTGGACGAGGATGTAGATTTACCGGGCTGGGACAGAGCCCCCGCATGGATACGTTTTAACAATCAAAACCTTGCCAATGGCATAGCGCATGTGGCATTCCATTATGCCCACAGCGCAGACCCGGTTCCTTTAGTGATGGAACTGCGCATTGCACCGCCGGGTACCGCCGTTACCGGCACAGACATATTTGCGCAGACCCAACTGGTTGCCAGAGTAGATACCCTCACTACCAATACAGGCAGTTGGGGTGCGCCCGGCAATATAGTATATGCAGAAAATATCGAAGTTACCGGCTACGGCATGATGGATATATATGTATTATTTTTGCCCGGCGGGATCAATTTTATTGATGTAGAGCTTGGGCTTGACGTAGAATAGGAGACTTTTAAATGAATAATGAACTCAAAGGCAAAGTAGTATCCGGGTATCAGGCGTGGTTTCGTGCATCCTCGGCTTTAGATAAGGGCTGGATACATTGGAGTAGAGGCCAATCACCGGCGATGGGCAAACCCACGTTTGAAATGTTTCCAGACATACAGGAATATCCGGACGATGTGATTTTTCCATCAGGGTACCCACATTTAGCAGACGGGCGTGAAGCCAAGCTGTTTTCTTCACGTACGGCAGGGGCTATAGACCTTCACTTTTCATGGGCAAAAGACTACGGCATAGACTGCCTTGCACTGCAGCGGTTTTATAGCGAAATTGTGCCGGAAAGGCAAGCGTCGCATTATGATAAAGACCATTTGACACTGGTAAAAAATGCGGCAGAAAAACACGGGCGCATGTTTTATATCATGTATGATTTTTCTGGTGCGGCAAGGCATGAGGATGCAGTGGTAGCCGGCTGCACACAGGATTGGATGATACAAGTAGAAGAAGCCGGCCTGCTGGACAGCCCCAATTATGCTTGTTATAACGGCAAAAAAATTGTATGCCTATGGGGGCTTACAGGCTTAGACCAGTGGCGTTACCCATCTGCAAAAAATGCACTGGCGCTCATACAGTGGTTTAAACAACGTGGTTATTATGTGATTGGCGGTTTCCCGGACAACAACTGGGCTTTAGTCACAGACGACTATGCCGCCGTATACCAAGAAGTGGATATGATCTCCCCTTGGGTGGTAGGGCGTTTTGGCCCCGGCGGTGTAGAAGATTGGTGGAAGCCTGTCTTTGAACGGGAGCGTGAATACTGCAAAAAACATGATAAAGCCTATATGCCCGTGGCATTCCCGGGGTTTGCCTGGTGTAGCTTTAATGGCGGCGCAGCCAATATGATACCACGGCAAAGCGGTAGGTTCTTTTGGGATCAGGTGAACTATTTACATGCACAAGGCATAGAAAATATTTACCTGGCTATGTTTGACGAATACGACGAAGGCACGGCATTTATGAAAGCGGCAGAAGATTCCAGCCAAATTCCTATGGGTGATTCTTATTTCCAAACCCTTAGCGTCGATGGCTACTGGCTGTCTTCCGACTATTATTTGCGCTTAGCCGGTGCAGCCGGTGCGCTTTTGCGTGGCGAACAACCACCAAGTGCGTTACCCCCTGTTGCCCATGCCATAGGCCCCGTATATTGGCGTAATGGGTTTGAAAAACGCAATTACTTAAATTTGGACACAAAAGAAATGTGCACGGCGACGGTCGATGTCGGGCTGTTTGAAGATTGCCCGCTACAAGGAGATATAAGGGCTGAAATTAGGGAATGCAGTTTTGGCACAGGCAAATATGCCCTTTATATACAGGGAACGGGCACATACAAGATGGCTTCCACAAAAATCCATTGCACAAAGCCCCTTGTGTTTACCTATGCAGCCAGTACCGATTGCATAAAAGTTGGCGTTATACTTGACGATGGCCGCTGCCAGTTGAAAGCCAGTGGCGAAGTGTTTACCGCCGAAAGTAAAATATGTGGCATTGCCGTATCCATTACCGGTGGTGAAGGTTTTGTAGATGATATCGTACTAAAAGAGGCGAAATAAAGTTAAAAGCGGCGTAGCCGCTTTTTTCATGCTTTAGGAAATTGCCATGCACAAAAGTCGTGCTTCGCACGCTTTTGTTTTACATAAATTATGCTTCGTGTTTGATATGCCAAATATATTGACAAATACATACCGTTTCATTATACTGGAAAAAATAACGCAACGGTTACATTTTTTCCATGCCATATGTGGAGCGCAAAGTCATTATTGATATATTGTCTGCATGTTTGGCATAACCATTGCAGTCAAAGATAAAACATTTGCACTTAGGGGGTGACAAAGCCATACCATTTTAAAGACTTGCTTCAAAGAACATAGTGTGTTTCTAACTTAAGAAGGGATGTGTGTATCATTAAAGCGCAAACTAAAAAGCAGCTGAAAAAGAGTTTTAGTATTTTGTTAGCATCCATACTTGCATTGCAAGTGTTGGTGTTCCCCATATCTGCGTTTGCAGATAATGAAACGAATTATGCAATAGAACATGATTTTGTACCCAATTATGGCTATCAACCCATTATGCCTTTGGCTACAGTTATCGATACCCCTGTGCATTTGTTTGATGCGGGCTTCGCTGGCAATACGTCATGGGAAGCCACACCAGACGGGCAAATGGCACGACGAATGTCCGGCACCTCTGGCACCGGCAGCAATATTCGCAGCTGGAATCCTTTCCTTAATATCCCGGGCGGCCCCTTGGATTTAAGAGCCTATTGGGAAGGGCATTTTGTTTTCGAGCTGTTTATTCCCCATGAAAGCTTTACAGATTTTTACACCGGCGCCTATCACTGGATTATTTTTGACAACACCAACAACGATCCGCGCTGGGTGCGCACCCGCATGGATGTGCATAGCCCACAAAGTGCAGCGCGAAATGCAGCACCGGGCACATGGGCAACCGTTACCGTACCACTTAATGCGGTTGGCTTCCCCGGCAACGACGCCGGCAACACGATAGACCACTTTGCAAGCGTAAACGGTTTAGGCATGTACTTACGGTGGGATGCCGGCCTAACCGACAGCCCTGTTTTTATAAACAACCCACGCCTTGTTTTACCAGCCCACGCACCGGCATCTCAGGTTGTCGCACTCACCTTTGACGCAACCACGGGCTTGGCAACAGCAGAAATACCCGAAACCGGGCAAGATGTTGAGTTTGCCATTGGCACTACAGATTCCGGCCCAACGGCATGGGTTTCTGGCACGTACAATGATGGCCACTTTACACACCTGTTTGACAATTTGCCAACAGAAACCTATGTAGTATATGCCCGTGCCGTAGGCGCAACCGGCATATACGCCGCTTTATACACTTGGGATGGCGTGGCTACCAGTGTGGTGGTTGCTATTGTAGACGACCAAGAACTTGTAGACAATGCTGCTCTAACATGGGATACCATACGGGGAACCAACACCTGGGGCGACCAAGATGTGAGAAGACCCCTTACCCTTCCCACCACCATAGGGGCGATAGGAAGTCAAGTATACGTAAGCTGGGCATCCAACACCCCTGGAGCCATAACCAATACAGGAACCACCAACCGCTTATACGACCAAGAAACAGATAAAGACGTTGTGCTTACAGCAACCATCACCCGTGGCACAGCACAACCACGAACCGTCACTTTTAACTTGCGGATGCTTGCGGTACCTGCAGCCACACAAGACAGATTACTCCCGGTTGCAGGACAAAATTTAGCAAATACGGTCGCCGTCACTATAGACGACGAGCCCGCACGCCGGATTGATATAACAAACTGGGGCAACTACCATGTTATGCATATATTAAATGCTGCACAAATTGGCGCAACAGGCAACCCAGCCATGGTTGACTTGCTAAGCTATGCTAACCAGTATTTTGTGTTTGATATGCGTGTTAGCGATGCAAGCTTATTAAGTTTCCCAGGTGACAACTGGCTTGTTATCGATACGACTGGCGACTGGAATAATAATACACGTCTCCAGCTTCCTATCGCTTATTTAAGAGCGCAACAGCCAAATGAATGGTTTACGGTAGCTGTACCCATGACTGCGGGCAATGCGACGGCTGGTTCTTTTAACCCGGCGTCGATGGACACCGTACGCAGAATGGGCTTCCACATGTCGTTTGGTGCCGACACCACAGGCACTATGTATTTTAGAAACGTACATTTATCCGCCACAGACCCAACCGACGGAACCGGCCCTGGCGAACCGGAAGTGGGTGCATATGTATTTATAGACTTTAATGACGACGATACAATGCTGTATTTATACACCTCTGACTTTACTGCAGGGCAACCTGTTGTACCCATTCCCCCTACTACGTATGCCGATGCTCGTGCCTTTGGTATTGGCATAGATGTTGGTGCAGGCGGCGATGGCGGTCGCCCCAACTTTATGCAGCAGCATGGCGGCGTTTGGGGTATGGCGCGTGGCAATTTCATTTACGTTCATGTACTTGAACCCGCTGTGCGGTATGCCAGCAGAGTAGAACTTGAAATTGAATATTGGCAGCAAAGCGGCTGGAATCACATTTCCTTGCAATATGCATCTACAGCCGGTTCGTTCACAGGCACACAAATAAACCGGGTGGGCGCAGGAGGTAACAACTCATGGCAAACCGCCCGTGGTATTTTGGACAATGCCAATTTTGGAAATGACCCCCAACCGGGCGGGCATAACCAAGGGGCATCCTTCCGTATAACCGGGCCTGGGCCGTACGATGGTATTGTGATTAGGAGCATTCGTGTGACAGAAATACTATTAACAGACCAAGAAGCGGTAAACGCTGCTTTCAACGGCCTAACCTGGGATACCATTCGGGCAGCCAATACCCTGCAGACATTGGTAGAAGGCGACCTAAACTTGATAACCATAGGTGCCAGCGGAACCGACATTTCATGGGCATCCAGTTGTGAAGATACCATCGACCCAGACACCGGCGAAGTCACCCGTCAACAAGACAACACGACAGTGACGCTTACCGCTACCATCAGCAGAGGCGAAGTGTCCAGAACCAGAACATTTACGCTTGTTGTGCGTGGTGCTGGTATCGGCACAGATGAAGATGCAGTGGATGCCATGTACGACGCACTTACATGGGATAGGATTAGGGGTGTAAACGTATACCAAAATAACGTTACCACCAACCTTATACTCCCGCATATGGGCTTATATATGACCGATATCACATGGACATCCAGCAATTCTGAAGTTATTAATGCAACCACCCTTTCCCGCTTTAGGGGCGGCAGGGATATTGTCAGCCGTCAAGGCGTCATTCAGCCTAGCAGACCTAATGCGGCGCATGATGTCACCGTTACCGCAACCATCAGCCGGGGTACGGTAACCCGTACCAAAGCATTTAACCTAACCGTACCCGCCCGTTTCGATTGGGCAAGCCATATGAGACAGGCTATTGCACAAAATTTTGACGCAAAAGATCATGCCATTTCAGACTTTAATGTTTTGGGCTTTGGCGCAATGACAAGAGAGATGGCGACAGCCGCAGGAATTACAGATTTCTGTAACAGGGAGGCATTTCAAGCGGCTATTGATGCAGCGTTCCACAATGGCGGCGGCGTAGTGTACGCCCCTGCTGGTATTTACGATTTCCATACATCCGTTACCGGCACCAGAACCGAACGTGGCACCACGTTTGAATTCCAACGGGTGTTATCACTTCACCAAAGTGTGCAACTACGTGGCGAATGGGATTATCGTATCAATGACCCAAGCTGGCAAGGCACCGAAGGCGACCCGCTAGGCGGAACCATTTTAGCCGTATTCGCCGGTGCAGGCACAGACAACTTCCAAACCTATGTAGACAGTGACCAAATAGAAAGCCAAACCGGTCAACCCATGGCTGCCAATGTATCCGACAGGTTTATCTGTATGGAAGAAGGCACCGGCGTAACCAACCTTTCTATCTGGTATCCAGAACAAGACCTGAATGCATCAACCACAGTTACTGTCAGAGATGCACATGGTCGCAAAACAGGCGACCAGGAAATTGTACGCGGTGTAACCTTCCCTTGGACATTTGTTCAGCGGACAGGCAACAGTGCGACGATTGACAATGTAACTTTAGTTAATGCCTGGAACGGCTTTATTGCCTTCCCAGCAGAAATGCACTATATCGTAAATACAAATATGACCGCATTGTCCCATGGTATTATCGTGCATACCTGTACAGACATTGGTCGTATCGAAAACGTAAACATCAACCCCAGTTTCTGGGCCCGTTCCGGTTTGCCTGGCGCGCCTTCCTATGATGAAATTCGTACGTTTACAAGAGCTTACGGCGTAGGGTTTAGAATGCACCGTTCCGACTGGGAATATATTTACGGCTTAAATATTAGCGGTTACAACATTGGTATATGGATAGGCCGTGAAATAGTGGGCAACGAAACCCCTAATGGTCAAATATATAACTCTCATGTACTAGACTGCGTAGTTGCTCTTCATATCGACGGCGTAAACAGCTATGGTTTCTTGATTTCAAACTCTACCTTTGAAGGCAGTACCGCTGCGGTTTATATCGACGAATACTTTAGGCAATCGCTGCAATTTAACGGCGTAACGCTAAATGGGCCAATTATCAACAATGGCAACTATCAACATGGCGTTATTTCCTTCGAAAGCTGTACGTTTGATTATAACGGCTACAACTTGCAATTAAATAACAGAGGTGTTGCGCTAATTACACAAAGTGCGTTTTTGCAAAGCAACATGCATGTCCGCATGGCTTCTTCGTTTGATGATGTACGAGTGGTCAATTCCGGTTCCGGCTTTAATTTAGCCGATATCTACGATGTAAACATGGATATATCCGGCAGCACAAACTACACCATTACCGTAAGCAGCGACTATCTGTTCCCTACCATACCACAAGACATTCGGACAGATATTGCAGTACACCCACGCCCCGCAAGCAGAAATGTACTGCGTGTTGACTTACCCCGTGCAACCGGGTTTAACAGCAACCAACCTTCTACCGATGTTTCTGGAATGCTACAAGAAGCATTAGACTTTTTAGCACTCCAAGGCGGCGGCACGCTGTTATTGCCAGGCGGCAGATATTTAGTAAATGCCCCTATTACTGTGCCAAGCGGCGTAGAGCTGCGTGGTACCTGGGATGTACAGCACCATACCAATGGCGGCGGTACGGCTATTTTTACCGATTATGGTTATAATCAGCCCTACTCTGCCCAAGCTTTAATCAGCCTTAGTGCAGGTTCCGGTTTACGGGGCATTACCTTTACCCAACGGAATATTACCGCAGTCACCCATACCGACCAAGCAAATACACCAACCTTCCCATTCTTGGTCCGTGGCCTAGGGCCGGATGTGCATATTATTAATATGACCGTACACCTTGGGGATAACGGTATCGACCTGTTTACCCACGACACCAGCGGTCACTATGTCGATTACTTTGGCGGCACACTACTACGCAGGGGTATATGGGTAGGCGGCGGCGCACGGGGTGGGTATATAAGAAACATGCAATTTAACCCACACTATACCATGCGTCTGCCCGAAGGGCATCAAGGCTTCCACATCCCAAGCGGCGACTTGTACCTGTTCACGCAAGGGTTCTGTAGCGCACTAATGTTTGGTGAAGTATATGACCAAACCATTTTTAACAACTTCGTTTTCGGTTCTGTATACGGTATCCATTTCCGTAGAGACCCCATTACAAACCAATACCCGGGCACCATTAACATTATTGGTCATGGTTCTGACGGCTGTACTTTTGCTTTGTATGTACAACACGCCGGGCCAAATACAGTTATTAATGCAATTAACTCGGAACTGGTTAACACTAATATTGCATCCCAACCTGTACGCACGTATGTAAGGATGGGCGGCATTTCTGTCAGTAACCCAACCGAAGATTGGTATATCCACCCCAATGCTCAGCTTAACCTATTTAACAGCGCATTCTGGGGAAGCCCAACAGTTGGCGCACAAATATATGGCGGCGTGGTTCGCTTCCAGCAAGCCAACTTCTCGCAATTGCCGGCTATTGGCATCGATGTTATTGGCGGTCGTGCGCATGTATACTCATCTCGTTTTGCACCAACACGGGGCGGCGCACAATTATATGCCCGCTTAGGTGCAGACGCAGACGCACTCGAACTCACCAACAACTTCTATCGTTCTGGGCTTGTAGGCAATATCACCAGTGCTGTACCATTTGGTCTTTTTGGCGCAGACATTGACGGCGAACCTTTTGAGTTTGACATGATATTAACCGGCAACAACCCACAGCTAAGGATTGAATATATCATCCGTGGTCAATCGCCTGCCGGTATGGTACGGTTGGTTTCACCAGCCCATTTGGCTGCAGATTTCTTGCCCATACCATTTGACCCAATTAACGCAGGCCAGCATATCTTTATAGACTTCCCTAATTATTCTGTCCACAGCATTGGGCTGGAAATTGTACTGGATGACGGCAGGGTGTTTGAATTCTCTGCCATGATTGACCGTGGCTATATGGAAAGAGCCGTACCCGGCGTGGGTAACCCTGCAAGCCGTTCTACGCTGCCACCATTGGTCAAAGAAAGCTTTAACTATGTATCTATCAATTCCGGGCCGCTTTCTTGGACCGGGCCGCAAGACCTTAGCTCTGTATCTCGCTTTGCATTTAGCGATGACAACTTATACGCCTACATTGTAGTGCGGGATAGACAGCACCACAATGAACAAACCGGCGGCAATATTTGGAATGGTGACTCCTTACAGCTTGGGGTTGACTTGCTGAATATAACCGATGGGGTTGGTGACGACCCAAGAAGGAATGAACTGGGCTTTGCACTAAATTCGGAAGACAACAGCATCCAAAGCCACCGCTGGAGCAGTTCGCCGGGCGCAACAGGCATATACAACATGACCGTAAACATTACCCGGGACGAAGCTGCCGGCACTACCACTTACGACTTAATTATCCCCACTGCAACAGTGGTAAACCCAGCAAGCCTAGGCGTTTTACTGTCCGAACTGGACAGAATTGGCGTGTCTGTATTTGTTAACGATGCGGTTAACGGCATGCGGGCGCAAGAACTTGGCGTTATGGCTGGTCATTTGAAAAACCCATCCTTGTTTACCGCATTGTACTTGATGGATGACGGCGACTATGACGCAATGATTGAAGCATCGGCTCGTGACATGGTTGATGAAGCATTGTTAGACCGGACACCGGCAAACATTGCCACAGCACTTAACTTTATCGCATTGGTCAGATGCCCAGATTTACGCGAGGCATTAACCGCCGAATTGGCCGAGTTTGTTCAAGTAGGTGTTGAGTCAATTGCAGGCGTACCTGTTGATGGCTATGCAGGCGTACCTTTAACCCTTACGGGTACAGTACTGCCAGACGACGCAACCGCACAAGCCATTACGTGGAGCATCGTCCGCCCCGGCACCACCAACGCAACACTTTCCGGCAACGTACTACACACCACCGCAGGCGGCAATGTGACCGTTAGAGCCACTGTAGTTGGCGGCGGCACCATTGTAGGAACAGACTTCTGGCAAGATTTTGTTATCAGTATACGCCCACCGCAGATACCGGATTACTTTACCGTAACCGTACACGGAAGTACTGCAGATATATCGGGTGCAAATAACTATAAACCGGGAGACACTGTGCATATTGATGCCGGCACCAGACCTGGGTTTACCTTTACGGGTTGGACCAGTAACGACGGCATTACCTTTAATAACCCAAGCAGTAGTATTACAAGCTTTGTTATGCCTGCACGCCATGTAGAAGTAACTGCCACATGGCAGCAAGATGCGCCGGTTACCATCGACTTTACAGCGTTGCAAGCCCTTGTGAACCAAGCCGCAACGCATAACCAAGCAAACTATACCGCCGCAAGCTGGGCTGCTTTCGTACAAGCCTTGACTAATGCACAGGCAATGCTTGCAAACCAAGACGCCACTCAAGCACAAGTTGATGCTGCCCGTACGGCACTGCAAACAGCTATGACCGCTTTAGTGCGGATAGATACCGGCATACAATCACCACCTCAACCGCCGGTTCCACCACAGCCACCGACACCGCCTCTACCTCCACCAGGGGTATCCGAGCCGATTCCAACACAGCCGCTAGTGCCATTTGTGCCTCGTCAGCCACAACCACAAACACCACCTACAGATGAGCCTACCATAGACGACGAATACGACGATGCCCCTGATGAAGCCCCTGATGCAGATGAGCCAACAACTGATTTAGTTCCACCGCCATCTGTAAACCGATTAATATTTACAATTGGGCATATCGAATATTTGCTCAACGGTCAACCACGCACAGGCGTTGGTGCGCCATTTATCGACCCGGCGACAGACCGCATGATGATTCCACTACGCACTTTAGCAGAAGCCCTTGGCGTGGAAGTAGAATGGGAGAGCGCAACACGTTCTGCATTGGTTCACCTTCCCACAGGCACCTTAGTTATTCCTGCAGATGCAATGCTGCCGGACGGCATGGGTTCTGCAATGATAGTTAACGACCGCGTATTTATTCCGTTACGCTTTGTTATGTATGCATTTGATGCAGACGTACAATGGGATAGCGCAAACAGAGCAGCGGTTATTACCTGGTAATTATGTATCATTCGGGCCTGGCTTGTTATTTCATGCATGACAAACCGGGCCCGGTTTATATTGCTATATAAAGAAAGAAGGGATTTTGTGAGAAAAGTACCAAAGATTTTGATAAGCTTCATATGTGTAAGTATTCTGATATTTGCGTTTACGACTTATACTGTAAGTGCCGAAAATGGCTATGATGACACAACTGCAGGCAACCCCATTATCACCAGTATATTTACGGCAGATCCTTCGGCTCATGTGTGGCCGTCTGACCCTACCCGCTTGTTTTTATATCCCTCACAGGATATGTTCCCGGCTATAGGGTGCGACTTGATGGATCGCTACCATGTGTTTTCTACCGACAATATGGCGGACTGGGTAAACCATGGCGAAATTTTAAGACGTGCAGATTTAGACACTAATGTATGGGGACATATGTACCCCAACTCATATTTTATGTGGGCTCCAGACGCCGCATATAGCTTAAACCACCCAGATGGTCACGGCCCCTACTTCTTTTTCTTCCCTGTAAATATAGGGCAGGCGGGCGGCAGTTGGACAAACAACTGGAAAATTGGCATAGCCCATAGCAATCGCCCGGAAGGCGGCTTTAGGGATAACGAAATTGTAATGCTAAGAGACATGCACGGTCAGCCGATTCATGGCACCGGTGTGTATATCGACCCTAGCATATTTTGGAACCCAGACAGTACCGCAGGCGGCAACAATGGTAACCACTATTTGGTGGTGGGCGGTTCTGCAGTGATGCGTGTAGCCAGACTAGAGCCTTGCTTGTCTCAACTGGCGGAAGAATGGCATGTATTTAACCGGGGCAATGCGCCGGGGCAAATACCTTTCTTCCACGAAGGACCTTGGATGTTCTCTCGGGTCAATGATTATGGCGTAAAAATATACTATGTCATGTATGCCGCAGACAATGAAGCATGGCCGGGTTCAAGGCCGGACGAAGTAAGCCCACACGGCGGTGCGCTGGCCTATGTCAGTAGCATATACGGGCCACATGGGCCATGGACATTTGGCAGTGCTATATTGCAGCCTTCGGTAACCACAGACACTTCCCACGGCTCCATTGTAGAATTTTTAGGGGAATGGTATCTCTTTTACCATACCGATGTTTTGTCTATGGGGCAAAACAACTTGCGTTCTACCAGTGTTGATAAAATAACATTTAACCCAGATGGGTCTATGCAGCCGGTTGTGCGTACAGAAACCAGCGTGCCACCCGTTGGGCCGCCCACTTGCCCCGACTATTTGAACAATAGATTTGGTGCGGGCAACTGGACGATAGAAGTGCCTTTCCGCTACTTAAATCAAGGCAACGAAGACGATTTTGACGGGTTTGTATTAAATCATGTATACGATGTAATGCTGGATTCCGTTATTGCCGGTGGTGGAGCGATAAAAAACCCCAGCAGCCAAATTATACAAAACTTGCACATTGCAGGTTCGTATATAGAGTTTACAAACGTGGACGGTGGCAGTGGCGGACAGGCATTGCTTCAACTTACGTATGGTCGTGACGGCACCGGTGGATTGGCGCGCATAACAGTCAATGGCGAGCATGTTCATGCCATGCGTGTCGCACCGTCAAACGGCTGGTACAACTTTAGTGGTGCGGCGTTTCTTGTAGTTGAGCTGGAACCTGGAACCAATAATACAATACGGGTAGACAGCTTTGCTTTTAACGTCCGTAGTTTATCTGTACACCACAAAATTGTAGACATTGTTGGCCCACCACAGCAGCAAGTGGCAAGTGCCATTGCAGGCCTAACATGGAACCGTATCCGGTTAGACAACATCCTGCAAAATGATGTAACTACAGATTTACACCTGCCCATACGCCTTGTGGAAGAAGGACAGTATGACGTCACCGTTACATGGGCATCAACCAACCCCGATGTCATATCCACTGCTGGTGCGGTCACCCGTCCAAGGGATGCGAACGCCAGCGTCACACTTACGGCAACCGTGTCCAAAGATGCCTATTCGCAAACGGTAACATTCGACTTAACTGTTGTTTATGACCCTGTTGACACAGGCGGATCCGATTTGCTGCAGCTTATACCTGGGCCAAATATAGGGGATGCTTGGCACAATGTGCCCGGCGCACCCAATATGGTATGGGAATATGGCAACAACGTGGTTGGCTGGATTAGACCATGGGCGTGGATACGCTTTGACGATGTGGACTTGCAAGCAGGGATAGAGAGCTTTATGGTTAGGTATGCCAGAGCCGCCGGCCCCACTTCTGCCCATTTTCAGCTATGGGCAGCACCGCCTGGTAGCCCTGTTGTGCCTGGTGCCAATGATGTAATGAATCTGCCAACCAATGCAGTAATGATAGGCGAAATACACTGGGATACCACAAATACCGGTGGCTGGGGAATGCCTGGAAATATCGTTTACACAGACATTATTGCTTATAGCGGCGAAGGCCGAATGGACTTATACGCAGTATTTGTACAAGGGGAATTTAATTTTGCATATGTAGCCATCGAAGTAGCCGAGTGGCCTACTCCGGTGCCACATACACTAAATATATCACCAGCTACAGCCAGTGTACAACAAGGCGAAACGCAGCTGTTTACCGCAACCGTGTATGATACACATGGGGATGAGCTTGCAGATGCCATTGTCGTGTGGAGCATTGCTGACAACAATGGATATTTGATAGACGCAACCATTGATTCTACAGGGCTTTTAACCATTGGCGCATATGTACCTGCCGGCACTATGATCCTTATCATGGCTGTATATGCGGGCAATGATACAATATATGATATGGCAACGGTAACTGTCACGGCATCTGCACAAGTACCATGTTGTGACGAGTATCCCTATTGTATATGTAATGAGACACCTTACGAGCCACAGGTTGACCGTTCTGCATTACAGGCTTTAATAGCACAAGCATTGTTGCTTAACCCCAATGTATACACTGCAAGCAGTTGGGATAATTTATTAACCGCCAAAATCGCTGCCCAAGCTGCACTTGCATACCCATACGCAACACAAATATACGTGGACACTGCACTGGCTCATTTGCAAGCGGCAATCCATGCATTGGTATTTGCCGGTACAAATCTGCCGCCAGACCCGCCGGTGCTTCCTCCGCAGCTGCCGCCACAACAACCAGTGCCACCACAACCACCAGTTACGTATTACGTGCCAGTGTCAACACCGCTACTTCCATTGGTGCAACGACAGCAGCAACCGCAGCCGTCACAGCCAGTGGATACGGATGATGATGCATATATACTCTATGACGACTATGACGACTGTGACGACTATGATGAACATGACAGCGAGGATGACAGCGATACAGAATACCCTGTTGAAACAGTGGAGCATGTTCTGGTTCCGCCACCGCCACCAACTGCTGCAGTAAACAGGCTAACCTTTACCGCTGGCAATGTGCAGTATATGTTCAATGGTCAATCACGCATGGGGGCTGGCATACCATTTATAGACCCGGCTACAGACCGTATGATGATCCCACTGCGTACACTGGCAGAAGCCCTTGGCGTAGAAGTAGACTGGGATAGTGCTACACGTTCTGCATTGGTTCATCTTCCTACCGGTACCATAGCTATATCCGCAGATGAACTGCTGCCGGACGGCATGGGCTCGGCAATAATGGTAAATGACCGTGTGTTTATTCCGTTACGCTTTGTTATGTATGCATTTAATGCGACTGTGGAATGGGATAGTATACACCGGGCAGGCATTATTACCTGGTAACCAATAAAACGATAAAAGGCGATGACACTAAAATTAGTGAAATCGCCTTTTTTTTTTGCATGTACTGTTCATGATATATGTTGGTTGCAAGCAACCAACGACCGGAGTAACACCGTTTGCCCAAGAAGTCTATTGATGAACATACGAAAAGTGGCGAATAAGATTGCTTTGTACGGTCTCTGTGGCATTATCTGTGGCTGTTGCCACAAACGCAACCATCACCTCTTTTCCTTCTTCAAGATTACCCATGCAAAAAATAGCTACGCCATCCCCAACACTATAAAGATCACCCATAACCATCGTCGTAATTTCTAAAAAGTCTGGGAAGCACATGTGCACCTGCGCATTTATAACATCTTCATATGCTATTACAAGAAACATATAAAAAATTTCATCTCCTGGGCGTATATTAGTAAGAGGACTGCCTATATGGTTAGGGCCATGACTAATTGTATAAGCGTTGGATACACCCATTGTTTGATTAGTTGAGTAGTAGCGAATAAGATCAGATTGCTGCGCATCACCCGTTGCTAATGCCAAAAACGCAACCAGAACTTCTTCATCTGGTGCAAGATCGCCTACATTAAAAATGGCTCTTCCGTTTTCAACTGTATAACCAGTAGGTGTAAGCATTTGCATGATATCCAAGAAATCTGGGAAGCACATATACACTTGAGTGTCATACGATGTCCCTGCATTATTACGGTGCGCTCTTACTAAAACTACATAGGTAATCAAATCCCCCGGGCGTATGTTGGTAAGAGGATCGCCTATATGATTAGGACCCCGTGTAACAGTAAATGAGTTTGCTATAGTAATACGAGGTGTTTGCACCCAGCGCGCATAAAAAGTGACGGGTCCCGTTGGCATGTTAAACTCTGCAATTTCATGAGGTTCTGATGGTACAGCCCCTGAAACAAACGGAATACTGCTGATAAGCATTAGTGATACAATAAATAGTGCAATTAGTTCTTTCAA
>Ga0123355_10000895_pt1 | contig 41298 bp, 31 predicted proteins | sample TergutEmb28metaG_3_FD_89872 | JGI IMG/M metagenome (GOLD analysis project Ga0123355, IMG submission 89872) | Embiratermes neotenicus P1 segment gut microbial communities from Petit-Saut dam, French Guiana - Emb289 P1 | ecosystem: Host-associated > Arthropoda: Insects > Digestive system > Gut ...
AATCGCGACATAGCGGTAGCTCCGGCCGCCGTTTGTCGTGTAGTAGACGCGGTTGCCGCTGTGGAACCCGCCGAGGGCGATCCCGTGCGTCGGGTCGGTGAATCCCAGGTAGAACCACAACTCGCTGGTGGTGCTCAGGACCCGGCTCCAATCCGCGCCGGCGTCATTGGTGCGCCACAGCTGCTGGAAGCCGTAGACGGCGATGGCCGGCGACGCCGCCGCGAAGCCGGCCGAGTTCGGCTCCGCCGGAATGCCTGACCGGGCCGCGTCGCCGCCGACTCCGACGAAGGTGGCGCCGCCGTCGGTGGAGCGCCAGACACCGCTCATCGTGCCGGTGGCGCAGGGCGCCCAGATCACCGGCGGGGTGCTCTCAAACTGGCAGGCGACCGAGGGCGGCGCCGGCCCGGCGAGCCGGAAGCGGCCGCCGAAGTCGCTGGAGACGAGCAGGTGACTGGTCGACCCGGTCCGCGTCTGAGTCTCGACCATCACCATCGGGCCGTGAGCCCATAGGCCCGAGGACGGGAACCCAACCAGGCCCGTGGCCGGTCGCCAGGCATCACGGGCGGCCGGCGAGCGCAGCAGCCGGCCACCGCCGTCCGAGGTTCGCACGAGCGCGTACACCCACCCGTCCGACGCCGCGACCTCACTGATGTCTCCGCTGACCGCGACCCGCCGCCAGCTCGCGCCTCCACTGTGGGTGCTCCACAGCTGCGTCCCGAATGCGTACCCGTCGGCGGCATTGGCGAACCGAAGCTGGTGCACCTGGGTGCTCGGCGGGGCCGGGATACCGAAGAAGCTGCGACCTCCGTTCTCGGTCTCGACGATCCAGGTGCCTGGATGCGTCGTCCCGTTGCGGCCTCCCAGCAGCCACCACTGCGAATCGCCGATCGCGGTGAACGACACGGGGTTGAAGCCGGCGGGCACCGGGGAGCGCGGCGGCCCAGGAGCGCTGGTCGCGCTCGCGAGCACGACGGCCGCGACCAGCGCCACGGGCATCAACACCGGCGCGATCGCGAGCAGCCTCCGATGCCGGCCGCGACTGCCGGCAGCCTCGTCGGCCCCGGCGATCAGCCGCGTCTTGACCTCGTCGAGATAGTCACGCATCAGTCGAGCAGGTTGACAAGCCGCGGCGGCCCGCGTTCGTCGAGCTCGATCGCGAACCCGGGGCGGTACGGGCTGTCGGGCGAGCCGTCGTTGAACGTCGGGTCCTGCAGCCAGGATCCGCTGTTGAACAGCCGCGCGCCGGTTCGAGCGCGCCACTCGGCGGGGTCGTCGCCCGGCAGCGGACCGGCGCGGTGGGTGTGGCCGAAGATCGCGTAGGTGCAGGCCGCGGCCAAGGACTCAAGGACGTCGCCGAGCGCCAGCAGGCCGGCGCGTCGGAACTCGACGGCTGACAGGTCGCGGCTGAGCGGGCCGAGGCCCGCCGCGTTCAGCGCCGCCGTGGCGCCGGCGACAGCCGCGTTCCACCCCAGACGCCGGACGCCCCGCGCGTCGCGGATGATCTCCCAGACGCGCTCGGAGTTGGCGTCGCGCGTCTCACCCGACGTGGACTGCGCGGTCGCGTAGATCCAGGCGTAGATCGGGCCCAGGACCGCCTCGTAGTCCTCGGCGGCGGCGGTCTCTGCGAGGGGCCGCCGCAGCATCCTCGCCGCCGCGCCGGCGCCGAGACGCTCGAACGTCGGCACGGTCGTGTGCCGGTCGAGATAGTGGCCGTGGGTCGCGTAGACGTCGTCGCGCAGCCAGATCCCGGGGTAGCGGGCGCTGACCGCGGCACCGCCGGTGCCGAGCGCCGCCGCCAGCGCCCCCAGCGGCTCGCCGTCGCGCCAGTCGACCTCGGCGGCGAGGCCGAGCGCCGGCGGTGAGCCCGCGGTCGCCCGGCGCGCGACCCAGCCGGCGAGCAGCGCGTGGTCGTGGTTGCCGGGGACGATCACGACCTCGAGGGCGGGCCCCAGGGCCTCGGCGAGGCCGGGCAGGACGCGCGAAGCCGCGGCGAGCGCGTCCTGGAGCGGGCCCTGACGAAGTTCCAGAACGTCGCCGAGAAGGACCAGCCGATCGACCCGTCCGGCGGCGGCCCGGAGGGCGCCGAGCGCCACCGGATCCTCGAGCCGAGCCCGCGCGTCCCGCGCCCCGATGTGCAGATCGGAGACGACCAGCGTGCGCACGTGGCGAGGTCAGGCGCTTGCCTGGCGGATCGCCTTGGGGAGCATGAAGCGCACGCCCTCCTGGATCACGTGCAGCTCCTCGACGGTCTTGGTGCCGCGGGCGCGGAAGAACTCGACGAGGCGCTGGACGAGCTCCTCGGGTGCGCTCGCCCCGGAGGTGATGCCGACCACGCGCTTGTCCTCGAGCCACTGGTCGTGGACCTGCGACTCGTTGTCGATCAGGTGCGACTCGGCGCCGTGCTCGCGGGCGACCTCGACCAGCCGGTTGGAGTTCGAGGAGTTGCGGCTGCCGATCACGAGCACCAGGTCGCATTCCCTCGCCAGCTGCTTGACGGCGGCCTGCCGGTTGGTCGTGGCGTAGCAGATGTCGTCGGTGCGGGGGCCGGTGATCCGCGGGAAGCGCTCGCGCAGACGGTCGATCACCGCCTGGGTCTCGTCGACCGACAGGGTCGTCTGGGAGATGTACGCGACCCGGTCGGGGTTGGGGACCTCGAGCCGGTCGACGTCTTCCTCGTTCTCGACCAGGACGATGTGGTCGGGCGCTTCGCCCATCGTCCCCTCGACCTCCTCGTGGCCGTGGTGGCCGATCATCACGATCGTGTAGTCCTCGGCGGCGAACTTGACGGCCTCGCGATGAACCTTGGTGACGAGCGGGCAGGTCGCGTCGATCACGTTCAGGCGCCGCTGCTGCGCGTTCGCGTAGACGCTGGGGGCGACCCCGTGGGCCGAGAACACCGCGGTCGCGCCCTCTGGCACCTCGGTCTCGGACTCGACAAAGATCGCGCCCTGCTCGCGAAGCTGCTGGACGACATGCTTGTTGTGCACGATCTCCTTGCGGACGTAGACGGGCTCCCCGTAGCGCTCGAGCGCCCGCTCCACCGTCTGCACGGCCCGGTCGACTCCGGCGCAGTAGCCGCGCGGGGCCGCAAGGAGCAGCTTCTCAGGGGTGCACTCCATCGCCGTCAGTGTAAAGCCGCACGGGCCGTCGGGGGGTGTCGAGCGGCACGCTCACACGGCCACAACAAACGCCGCGGCAGCGTACTCTTGTGGGTGTTGCTCCGTCCGCGGGAAGGGACCTGATTGGCTCAACAGCACCTCGATCGGCTGACCGGCACTGACGCGTCGTTCCTGCACCAGGAAACGCCGGCCGCGCACATGCACATCGGCGGCGTGCTCGTGTTCGAAGGACCAGCGCCGAGCCTCGACGAGCTGACCAACCACATCCGCAGCCGCCTGCACCGGATCCCCCGCTACCGCCAGAAGCTGGCGGTGCCGCCACTGGACGCCGGCCGGCCGATGTGGATCGACGACACCGCCTTCAACCTCTCCTACCACGTCCGCAGCGTGGCGGTGCCGGCGCCGGGCAGCGACCCGCAGCTGATGGAGCTGGTGGCGAGGATCGCATCGCAGCCGCTCGACCGCGCCAAGCCGCTGTGGGAGTGCTACCTGGTCGAGGGGGTCGCGCCGGAGCCGGGCATGTCGCCGGACAAGCGGTTCGCGCTCATCTTCAAGACCCACCACGCGCTGTTCGACGGCGTCTCCGGGGTCGACCTCGCGACCGTCCTGTTCGACTTCACTGCGGACCCCGACCCGGACCCGGCGCAGGACGAGCTCGAGCCGTGGCAGCCGCAGCCGGAGCCGTCGCCGGCCGAGCTGGTCGTCACCGGCCTGCGGAGCGCCGCCGGCGCGACCACCGACATCGCGCTCCGGGCGGCGGCCGCGGCCGTCCAGCCGAACCGGTCGCTCGGCGTTGCCCGCGACGTCCTCGAGGGAGTCGGCGAGATCGTCTGGGCGGTGCTCAACCCCGCGCCCGAGACCCCGCTGAACGTCGAGATCGGTCCGCACCGGCGATTCGTGGTGGTCCGCCAGCAGCTGGACGACTACAAGTTCGTCAAGCGGACACTCGGTGGAACGGTCAACGACGTCCTGCTGTCCGTCGTCTCGGGCGCGCTCGCGCGCTGGCTGCGCTCCCGGGGACTGCGGACGGACGGACTCGAGCTGCGCGCGCTGGTGCCGGTGTCGGTCCGCACCCAGGACCAGCACCATACGATGGGCAACCGGCTGGTCGCGCTGCGCGGGCCGTTACCGGTGTACGTCGACGATCCGGTCGCGAGGCTGGCGGTCGTGCGGGTCGCGATGGACGGCCTGAAGGAGTCAAAGCAGGCGATCGGCGCGGCCACGCTGACGGCGATGGAGGATCTGGCGCCGCCGGCGGTGCTGGCGCAGGCCTCGCGACTGCAGTTCTCGACGAGGCTGTTCAACCTGCTGGTGACGAACGTCCCGGGGCCCCAGTTCCCGCTGTACGTGCTCGGCCGACAGATGCACGACATGTTCCCGCTGGCGTTCCTGCCACACGACCACGCGCTGGCGGTGGCGATCATGTCCTACAACGGGCGGGTCGAATACGGCCTGCTGGGCGATTACGACGCACTGGCCGACATCGGCGTGATCGCCGACGGGATCGAGGCCTCGCTGGCAGAACTGGTGGAGGCCGCCCGGAGCGGCGACAGCGGCCGGGCGGCGGACAGGCGGTCCGCACGTGGCGCCGGCCGAGCCGCGGCGGAGCCGTCGGAGCCGGTCGGGGCCGAGGCCAACGGGAGCGACCGGACGCCGCTGCTGCCGACCTCGAGGCGGCGCAGCACCAGCGGCCCGGCGGCGGACATGCGCGCGAAGCGGGCGCGGACCGGCGGGGCCGGCACCGGCTCCGGCCCGGAGAAGCCGGTCGACGGGCCGCCGGACGGCCAGGCCTGAGTCGGGCTCAGGACGTTCTTTGCCACTGGATGTACCTGACAGGTACACCAAGGGCCGAAGAACGCCCGGCGGCGACCGCGCCGGCACGGTCATGTGAGCTCGCCGTCCTCGATCGTGCGCGAGAAGACCACTGCGTCGGACCGTCGGCCACCGAAGCTCAAGAACGACCGCAGGACCCCTTCACGGGTGAAGCCCGCTGCTGCGAGCAGCCGTTGAGACGCGAGATTGGCCGGCTCGACCCACGCCTCGACGCGAGCCATCCCGGCCTCGCTGAGTGCCCAGGCCACCACCAGCCGCACCGCCCGGGTGCCCAATCCCCGGCCGCGCGCGCCCGGCACCACCCAATAGCCCAACCCCATCACGCCGAGCTGTGGGCGCAGCCCCAACCACGTCAGCCCCAAGGCACGGCCGGTCGCGTCGTCGGCGATTGCCAGCGAAACGCCCTCGCCACGCTCGATCCGCTGCCGCTGACGCCCGATGAAGGACAACCCCTCCTCTCGACTGAAGACCACGGGGACGGTCGTGACCCGCGGAATGCTTGGGTCGGTCGCTGCCTCCCGTACACACTCGAGGTCGCCGTCCTCCCACGGCCGGAGACGGACGACGCCGTCGGTCAGTGCGGGGTCCGGATAGCGGAGCTCGATTGAGCGACCGTACACCCCACCGCAGCGCAACACAGGCGCCTGCGTCGCACCCGAACGCCCCCAAACGGAAAATATTTCGGATCACGTGCCAACCTTCGCGCGGTTGGCGCGTCATATAAGACATATAGCGGGAGCCCTCCGTGCCTTTCGGTTCTCGCGCAGAGTGCCGCCCACGTCTCGGCTGGTGTGCGCCGTGTGCCCCCCTGAGCGTCACCAGCGGGCGGACCGTGGTTGGGCGGGCCCGATGGAACGGGCCCGCCCAACATTTTTAAGGCGGGTTCCCGCGGGTCGTACAGGCGCGTGCGGCTCGGCCGCCGCGCAGGTGCGCCGCGGCCTGGGTCCGGCCCGAGTGCTCCTAGAACCCGAGCGCGAACTTCGCGTCGTCGGTCATCCGCTCGGGCGACCACGGCGGCGAGAACGTCAGCTCCGAGTCGACCGAGCTGACGCCATCGATCTCGCCGACGAACTCGGCGATCTGATCGGCCACCTGCGGGCCGATCGGGCAGCCCGGCGTCGTCAACGTGTAGGTGATCTTGACGGCGCCGGCGTCGTCGATCTCGATCCCGTAGATCAGGCCCAGCTCGACGAAGTCGAGACCGAGCTCCGGATCGATCACCTCGCGCAGCGCGTCGGTCACCTCTTCCTCGGCGATCATTGGACGAATTCTAGAGAGGCGTTGTCCGCGGGCGCACATCTCTCCCCCACGCATCCGCGGTTTTATGTAGTTTTCCGGAATCGTCGAGTTCATCGACAGCCCGCCGGTTCTGATCTGCACAGGAGACGAGGACCGCAGCACCCAGAGCATCCGGCGGCGAGCGCTCGCGCGGGCGCTGGCAGTCGAGTCGGACCTGCTCGTCGACCTCCGCGAGCTCGCGTTCACCGACAGCTCGCTGATCGTCGACCTGGCGATGCTCTCGAACCGCCTGCGCCGGCGCGGCCGGGAGCTGCGGTTGCTGGGTCCCAGCCCGCAAACCATGTCGATGATCGAGCAGGTCGGGCTGAGTCGGCTCCCCGGCGTCCGCATCGACAGCGGCGCCGGCGCGCTGGCCTAGTCGCGCTGGCCTAGTATCTCCCCACCGATGGCCCGAGACCCGGCTGACAGCTGGCTGCTCGCCGCCTGTGCCGACCCCCGGCGCGGTCTGTGGGGAATGATCTTCGGCGGCGCCGAGCAGCGGGCGGTGGTCAGGAACATCGACTCGCCGGGCACCGACGCCGAGCTCACGGGGGCACTCCGGCTGACCCCCGCCGGCGACCCCGTGGGGCCCGTCGCCGCCACCGAGGATGCAGGCGAGAGGATCGCGCTGCTGCGTGCGACGGGCGCTGCCGGTGCCGACGAGCCGGAGCTCGACGCCCCTGCGTTCGGGTTTGCCGGCCCGACGCTCGCCAAGCTCGACTCGGTGCGGATCCTCGCGGCCTGGTTCCCATCCGACCGGGCAGTCGGCGTGGCGGCCGTCCGTCCCCGGAGCGGCCGCGCGGACAGGGACGTCGTGACGGTGCTGGTCACGGGCGAGGCGGAGCCCCTGGCGGTGTTCGATCCGCGGCTGTCGACGACCTACGACGGCCAGGGGGCGCCGCTGCGCGCCGGGCTCGAACTGTGGCTCGGCGCCGACGAGGACAGCGACCAACGGCCGCTGCGCCTGGCAACCGAATCGACCGGCGACCGGCTCGGCGCCGAGCTGGGTGAACTGCGGTTGGACGCATACCCGCAGCGCTGCCACAGCCGCGGGGAGGATGGTGCCGGCGTCTACGCGCTACTGCGGCCGCGCTAGCTATAGCTAGTTGTCGGATCCGCCGAGACGGTCCCAGCAGTACAGCTCGAGGCACTCGCCCGCCAACTGCAGGCAACGCTCGTCGGACAGCCACGGCAGCACCGTGTCGAACGCCTCCTCCTCGCCGACCCCGGCCTCGAACGCGTCCTCGCCGCGGAAGCCGGCGGCGATCCGCAGGGCCTCCCGCCGGTTCTCGCCCAGCGACGGGAACACGGCGGTCAGGAACTCCCTGGTGGGAACCGGGTGCCCCACCTCAAGCGACGCATGCCACGCCGCCAGCAGGGACAGGTCGTGCTCGTCGAGGTCGGCGATCGCCTTGGCGTAGTGCGACTGCAGGTCGCGCTCGGGGATCTCGTCGACCCACGCGCGCACCACCTCCCCGAGGATCTGCCGGCGCGCCTCGCGCCCGACGGAGTCTGCGATCACGCGGATGGCGTTCTGCGGTTCGATGAAGCACAGCGACATGGCGTGAAAGGTAGGCTCACCGCCGGACGGACGGAGCCGCGGCTGCGTTCTTCAGCGATTTAGTTCCGCATACGTGTACTGGATCGCAAAAGAACGACCGATGGCCTACAACCCCAGCGCCTCGCGCATCTGCTCGACAAGTTCGGGGTCGGCCTCGATCCCGGCGGGGAGCCCGGCCCGAAGCCGCTCTCCCACCCCCCAGTTGCGCAGCCCCAGGTCAAGCGCCTCGAGCGGCGCGCCGCAGGCGTCGGCGAGGTCGCTCGCCCGCCGCTCGAGCAACATCACGTCGCCGATCCCGAACGCCCGCTTGGCCGCGACGGTCGTCTCGTTGTCCCCGCTGAGTCGAAGCGTCCCGGCGGCAAGCTCGTAGACCGACAGCCGCCCCAGCAGGACCAGCAGTTCGAACCGAGCGTCGCGGTGCAGGCCGGGAAGCGACAACCGTTCGAAAACCCGCTCGAACCGCCGCTCCGGCGTCCATACCGCCTCGCCCGTGAAAGCGGCTGCCTGCGATCCCGCCCGCGCCGCCCAGGCACGGTAGGCGTCGGCCGTCGCGCTCCCGCGAGCCGGCTCGTGGGCGCCGCGCGGCCCGACAACAACCCCTTCCAGCGCCGGCGGGTCGCCCGACGCCCACGACACCCGGGCCGCCTCGATCGCGGCGAACGGCTGCTCGTCCTCGAGCGGCGCCAGGTAGGCGACCAGGAACGCCAGCCAGGTCCGCTCCTCCCGATCCGAGCCGGCGTCGCCGATCTCGGCCCATAGGCCGGTCGGCTCGGACTCCATCGCCTCCACGCGGCGCGTCGCGAACGCGAGCTCGTCGGCCAGCCGCGCCGCGTCCTCGCTCGACTTCAGCCCGGGCACCAGCGCCGACCGGTACCCGTCCTCAGCGCCGCGCGCCAGCCGGCGGACGGTCAGCCCGGCACCCTGGCCGCCGCCGGTCGATCCATCGCGTCCGCGACGCGTGGCGCCGCGGCCGGCACCGCCGGCCGGCCGCGGCGAGCCAGCGCCGGAATCGGCCTCGGACGGGCGCGGCCTGGTCCGCGAGGCGCCACCCGGCGCGCTCGACGACACGACCGGACGCAGCTCGACGGCCTGCTCGCGGGCGCAGATCGGGCAGTTCTGGATCAGGCGGTTGTGGCGGCAGAACGTCGGCAGCGCCGAAATCGTGCCACGCGCGCGAGTCCGACTTGTAAAGAAAGGGTGCCGGGAGGCCGGATCCGTCCGGGCCTCCCGGCCTAGTCAGGGAAGTGGGGGCGCAGTTCCCTGACCGTGTGGGCCGGCGGGTGCCCGACCCACGGCTAAGCAATACGCACGACGCAATCTCGGTTGCTCCCGCGCATCCGTGCCTGGAAATCCGCGGTGGACGCGGACTAGAAAACCGTATCACGGCCCCCCTTCGGGCCGAAGCACCTACGGACCTCAGAGCCTGTCTCACAACCCTGGCACGCGTCTGGCGGCGGCGGATCTGCGCGATCCGTCGTCCTCGGACCCTCGAAGTAGCGCTGCTACTCCTTCGGGTCCTGCGTCCTTGTCTCGCTTGACCCGGCGCTCGCCAGCCACGCGCCCCGGTTTGTGAGACAGCCTCTAAGCCCGGTCCCGGTTCCCAGGTCCGGTGAAGAACTGCTCGCCGGGCCGCACGTTCCCGGCCGCCTCGGCCTCATGCCGGAGCGTTCGGTCGGACTCGCCGCTCCAGGCGCCGATCGCCAGCAGCTCGCGGTCCTGGTCCATCGGCGCCCCGCCGAGGGCGTGGTTGACGACGCGGGCGCATTTGCGGCCCTCCGCGATCGCGGTGACGACGAGCGACTGGCCGATCCTCGCGTCGCCGCAGGCGAACACGCCCTCGGTCGAGGTGACGAACGTCTGGTTGGTGCAGATGTTGCCCCGGGTGTCGAGCTCGATCGCGAGCTCCTCGACGACCCCCTCACGCTCGGGGCCGGTGAAGCCGATCGCGATCAGCACGAGGTCCGCCTCGAGCACGAACTCGCTGCCGGGAACCGGCGTCAGGTCGCGCGACGAGGTCCCGGTCACCTGGCGCGCGTAGACGTGGGTGACCTGGCCGTCCTTGCCTCCGAAACCAGTGACCTCGGTGCCCCAGCGGCGCTTGCCGCCCTCCTCGAGCGCGTACGTGGTCGCGGTCCGCTTGGGCGGCAGCGGCCACGGGTGCCGTGGATCGTCGTCGCTCAGCTCCTTGTAGACATCGAGCATCACGACGCTGAGGGCGCCCTCGCGGTTGGAGTTGGAGACGCAGTCCATCCCGGTGTCGCCGCCGCCGACGACGATCACCCGCTTGCCCGCCGCGGAAATCTCCCGCCCCGGCTCGGTCGCGCGCGCCGGGCGGCCTTCGTGCGCCGCGACCCAGCGGTTGCGCTGGTAGAGGTAGTCCATCGCGAAGTGGATCCCGCTGTTGTCCCGGCCCGGCACGACGATGTCACGCGAGACCCGCGAGCCGGTCGCGATCACGACGGCGTCGAAGCGAGCCTGCAGTTCGGCGACCGGAAGGTCGCGACCGACGTCGACGTCGTAGACGAACTCGATCCCCTCCTGCTCGAGGATCTCGACCCGGCGATCGATCAGTGCCTTCGGGAGCTTCGCGTCGGGGACGCCGAACCGCATCAGCCCACCTGGGCCCTCGTCGCGCTCGTAGACCGTGACGAGGTGGCCGCAGCGGTTGAGCTCGGCCGCGACGGCCATCCCGGCGGGACCGGAACCGACCACGGCGACGGTCTGTCCCGAGCGCCTCGCCGGCGGCTCGGGCAGGACCCAGCCCTCCTCGAAGGCGCGCTCGGCGATCGCCAGCTCGATCTGCTCGATCGTCACCGGGTCGTCGTTGATCGCCAGCACGCAAGCCGATTCACACGGGGCCGGGCAGATCCGGCCGGTGAACTCGGGGAAGTTGTTGGTCGAGTGCAGCTGGTCGATCGCCTCGCGCCACTTGTCGCGGTAGACGAGGTCGTTCCAGTCGGGGATCAGGTTCCCCAGCGGGCAGCCCTCGTGACAGAACGGCACGCCGCAGTCCATGCAGCGGGCGCCCTGGCGGCGCAGCTCGTCGTCGCCCTGCAGCGCGAAGTACTGGTCGTAGTCGCGGACCCGTTCGGCCGGATCGCGTTTGTCGAACCCGACCCGGTGGATCTTCAGGAACGCCCCAAGCTCACCCATGCGTCTACCCCGCGAGTCTCTGCTCGCGGGCACCGCCTAGCGGGGCGGAGCCCGCGGCCGCGGCCGCGGTTGCCGCCGCGGCTCGCTCCGCCAGCGCTCGCTTGTAGTCGCGCGGCATCACCTTGATGAAGCGGTCGCGGGCGCCCCGCTCCCACTGCGCGAGCAGGTTGCGCGCCACCACCGAGCCGGTGCGCTGGGCGTGTTCGCCGATCAGTGCCCGGAGCTCCTCGTCGTCCTCGTAGTCGCCGACCTCCTCGAGCTCGACCAGCTCGGTGTTGCAGCGCTTCGCGAACGCGCGGTCGGTGTCGTAGACGTAGGCGATGCCGCCGCTCATCCCGGCCGCGAAGTTGCGGCCGGTCGGGCCGAGGATGACGACGCGCCCGCCGGTCATGTACTCGCAGCCGTGGTCACCGACCCCCTCGACGACGGCCGCGGCGCCGGAGTTGCGGACCGCGAACCGCTCGCCCGCGAGCCCGCGGAAGAACGCACGGCCGGCGGTGGCGCCGTACAGGACGGTGTTGCCGACGATCATGTTCTCCTCGGCCCGGAACAGCGCGCCCTCCGGCGGCCGCACCGCGACGACGCCTCCGGACAGGCCCTTGCCCGCGTAGTCGTTGGTCTCGCCGCGCAGCGTGAACGTCACGCCCCGCGCCAGCCAGGCGGCGAAGCTCTGGCCGGCGGAGCCGCTGAAGGCGATCTCGATCGAGCCCTCGGGGAGCCCGTCGGCGCCGTGTTGTGCGGCGATCTCGCCGGACAGGATGCCGCCGACGGTGCGGTTGACGTTGCGGATCGGGATCGGCCCGAGCTTGACCTGCTCGTGCCGTTCGATCGCGGGGGCGCAGCGGCGCAGAAGCTCCCAGTCGAGCGCGTCGTCGAGCACCGGCTCCGGCCCGCGGGTGCGGCGGCGGTCGATGCCGGCCGGGAGGTCGGGGACCTGCAGGACCGCGGAAAGGTCCACCTTCCGGGCTTTCCAGTGATCGATAGCGGCGTCCATGTCGAGCAGGTCGGCACGGCCGATCAGGTCGGCCACCCGCCGGATCCCGAGCGAGGCCATCAGCTCGCGGACCTCCTCGGCGACGTGCATCAGATAGTTGACGACGTGGTCAGGGGTGCCGCGGAAGCGTTCGCGCAGGATCGGGTCCTGGGTCGCGACGCCGACCGGGCAGGTGTTCAGGTGGCAGACCCGCATCATGATGCAGCCCATCGCGATCAGTGGCGCGGTCGAGAACCCGAACTCGTCCGCCCCGAGCAGGGCTGCGATGACGACGTCGCGACCGGTCTTCAGCTGCCCGTCGACCTCGACGATGATCCGGCTGCGCAGGTCGTTGAGCATCAGCGTCTGCTGGGTCTCGGCGAGGCCGATCTCCCAGGGGATGCCGGCGCCGTGGATCGAGGACTGCGGCGAGGCGCCGGTGCCGCCGTCGCCGCCGGAGATCGTGACGTGGTCGGCGTTGGCCTTGGCGACGCCGGCGGCGACCGTCCCGACGCCGACCTCGGAGACGAGCTTGACCGACACCGACGCCCGCGGGTTGGCGCAGCGCAGGTCGTAGATCAGCTGCTTCAGGTCCTCGATCGAATAGATGTCGTGGTGCGGCGGCGGCGAGATCAGCCCGACGCCCGGGGTCGAGTTCCGGATCCGGGCGATGTAGTCGTCGACCTTGTGGCCGGGGAGCTGGCCGCCCTCGCCGGGCTTGGCGCCCTGCGCCATCTTGATCTGCAACTGGTCGGCGTTGACCAGGTAGTGGGCCGTCACGCCGAACCGGCCGGAGGCGACCTGCTTGATCGCCGAGCGCCGCAGGTCGCCGTTGTCGTCGGGCTTGAACCGCGCCGGGTCCTCGCCGCCCTCGCCGGTGTTCGACTTCGCCCCCAGTCGATTCATCGCGATCGCGAGCGTCTCGTGGGCCTCGCGGCTGAGCGCGCCGAGCGACATCGCGCCGGTCGTGAACCGCCTGACGATCTCGGCCGCGGGCTCGACCTCGTCGAGTCCGATCGGGTCGGACGAGGTTCGCAACTTCATCAGTCCGCGCAGGGCCGCGCGGCGGGTCGCCTCCCCGTTGGCGAGCTCGGCGAACTCCTTGTAGGTCTGCCACGAGTCTCCGTTGGCGTGGCGGACCGAGTGCTGGAGCTTGGCGATCGTGTCCGGGTTCCAGATGTGGCGCTCGCCGTCGCGCCGCCACTGCAGCACGCCGCCGACGGGGAGCAGGTCGCGCTCCGTCGGGGGGTAGGCGCGGAAGTGACGCTCGAGCGCCTCCGTCGCCAGGTCCTCGATGCCGACACCGCCGATCCGCGACGCGGTCCCGGTGAAATGCTTGTCGATCAGCCCGGGGTCGAGCCCGACCGCCTCGAAGATCTGAGCGCCGCAGTAGGACTGGATCGTCGAGATCCCCATCTTCGAGATCGTCTTCATCAGGCCCTTGCCGATCGCCTTGACGATCCGCTTCTCGGCCTCGTCGCGATCGAGGTCGGCCGGCAGCAGCGAGCGGTCGGTGAGCTCGTCGAGCGACTCGAACATCACGTACGGGTTGATCGCCGACGCGCCGTACCCGATCAGGGTCGCCATGTCGTGGATCTGACGCGGCTCGCCCGACTCGATCACGAGTCCGGTCCGCAGTCGGGTCCCGCGCCGCACGAGGTGGTTGTGGACCGCCGAGACCGCCAGCAGCGAGGGCATCGCCACCCGCTCGGGGCCGAGGTTGCGATCCGACAGAATCAGGATGTTGGCGCCGTTGTCGACGTACCGCGCCGCCTCCTCGCAGAGCGCGTCGAGCCGTTCCTCCATCCCGGCGGTGCCGCGCTCGATCGGCCAGGTGATGTCGAGCGTCGCAGCGTCGAACACGTCGTGTGAGACCTGCCTCAGCTTCTCGAGCTCGTGGTTGCGGAGGATCGGCTGATCCATCACCAGCTGGTGGGCCTGTTCGGGCACCTCGGCCAGCAGGTTCAGCTCGGCCCCGACCCCGGCCTGCAAGCTCATCACGACCTGCTCGCGAATCGGGTCGATCGGCGGGTTGGTGACCTGGGCGAACAGCTGCTTGAAGTAGCTGAACAGGGCGGGCTGGCGGTCCGATAGGACCGACAGCGCCGCGTCGTTGCCCATCGAGGCGACCGGCTCCTCGCCCTTCGAGGCCATCGGCGCGATCACCAGCTTCAGGTCCTCCTGGGAGTAACCGAAGGCCAGCTGCCTGGAGCGCAGCGGCTCGATCCGCGGCGCCCGCGGCTCCCGCTCGGGCAGGTCGTCGATGTGGACGACGGAGTTGCGATACCACTCGTGGTAGGGGCGCCGCCGGGCGACCCGCAGCTTGGCCTGCTCGTCGTCGACGATCTTGCCCTCCTCGAGGTCGAGCAGGAACATCTTGCCGGGCTGCAGCCTGCCCTTGCGCTGGACGTGCTCGGGCGCGACCGTCACGACGCCGGTCTCGGAGGCGAGCACGACGTAGCCCTCGGTGTCCTGGATCCAGCGCCCCGGGCGCAGGCCGTTGCGGTCGAGCACGGCGCCGGCGATCCGACCGTCGGTGAAGACGACCGCCGCCGGCCCGTCCCACGGCTCCATCAGACACGAGTGGAAGTCGTAGAACCCCCTGACGTCGGCATCGAGGTCGCGGCGGGTGCGGTAGGAGTCGGGGATCATCATCATCACCGCGTGCGGGATCGAGCGTCCGCTCAGCACCAGCAACTCGAGCACGTTGTCGAGCACCGCCGAGTCCGAGCCGCCGCCCTGGACGACCGGCATCAGCTTCTCCAGGTCGTCGCCGAACAGCTCTGAGGCCAGCTGCGACTCGCGCGCCCGCATCCAGTTGGAGTTGCCGCGCAACGTGTTGATCTCGCCGTTGTGGGCGATCATCCGGAACGGGTGCGCCAGCCCCCAGCTCGGGAACGTGTTGGTCGAGAACCGCGAGTGGACCAGCGCCAGGCGGGAGGCGACGCGCGGGTCGCGCAGGTCGGTGAAGTACCGCGGCAACTGCGGCGCCGTCAGCATCCCCTTGTAGACGATCGTCCGCGAGGAGAAGCTCGGCAGGATCACGTCGTTGCCGGCTGCCTTCTCGATCAGCCGGCGGATCACGTACAGCTTGCGCTCGAACTGGGCCTGGTCGATGCCGTCGGCGGCCGCGATCAGCACCTGCCGGATGAACGGCTGCGAGGCCCGGGCGGTGTCGCCGACGTGGCGGTCGTCGACCGGTACATCGCGCCACCAGATCACCCGCTGTCCCTCGGCGGCGACCGTCTCCTCGATCAGCTGCTCGATCTCCAGTCGCCGCTCCGCGTCGGTCGGCAGGAAGCAGACGCCGACGCCGTAGCGGCCGGCCGCCGGCAGTTCGACCCCCGCGGCGGCGCCGCGGAAGAACGCGTCGGGGATCTGCAGCAGGATCCCGGCGCCGTCGCCGGTGTTCGGATCGGCGCCCTCGGCGCCCCGGTGCTCGAGGTTCCCGAGCGCGTCGAGGCCCTTCTCGACGACCGCGTGCGTCGCCTCTCCCCAGAGCTTGGCGACCAGCGCGATGCCGCAGGCATCGTGCTCGTTGGCGGCGTCGTAGAGGCCGATGGCCCCGGTTGGAGCTGATTCGTGCTTCATCTTGGAGGAGGCCCTTTAGGGTCGCGGAGCCGTGGTTACGGCGGGGTTACTGCGGGCGAGGCGGTGGCTTTGCCTAATTAAGGCTACCGGGTTTTTTCCGGGCTCTTGGCCCTGCTCGTCCGCTGCTTGGCCTTGGCGGGCTCCTTGGCCTTCGCCGGCTGCTTCGGCTTGGGGGCGTCGGCCGGCGCGCTGCCGGTGACAGCGGCGAGGCTCGCCTCCAGCGCCGCCATCAGGTCCGGGGCGGCTGCCGGGGCGGGCTGGGCCGCGGGCGCCGGGGTGATCTCCTCACCGGATGCCTTTCGCTCGATCAGCGCCAGAACCCGATCCCGGTACTCGTCGCGGAACTGGCTCGGGTCGAACTGACCCGACAGCGAGTCGATCAGCTGCTCGGCCATCTGCAGCTCGCGCTCCGAAGTCTCGGTGTCCCGGATTCCGTCGAGCTCGTCGAGACGGTCGGGCGAGTTCACCTCGTCGCCGAACAGCATCGTCGACAGCATCAGCACCTCCCCCGTGGGGCGAAGCGCGCACAGCTGCTGCTTTGAGCGCAGCACGATCCGCCCGATCCCGACCCGGCCCGATTCCCGCATCGCCTCCAGCAGCAGCTTGTAGGGCTTGGCGCCGCCGGCCGCCGGGGCGATGAAGTAGGAGTTGTCGTAGTAGATCGGGTCGATCTCGGCCAGATCGACGAACTCCTCGATATCGATCGTGTGGGTCGTCTTCGGGTCGAGCGCGTCGAGCTCCTCCGGTTCGATCACGACGTAGCGCTCCGGCGACAGCTCGTAGCCCTTGACCAGGTCCTCGTACGCGACCTCCTCGCCGGTGCTCTCGTCGACCCGCTTCTGCTTGATCCGCGCGCCCGTCTTGGCGGACAGCTGGTGGAAGCGGACCGACTTCGGCGAGGTCGCGGAGTACAGCTTGACGGGGACGTTGACTAGCCCGAAGCTGATCGCGCCCGACCAGATAGCACGTGGCATCAGTTGCGTTGTACCCGCAATCGGTGCATCTGGCAATGATCTCACGCAAGATTCCGCCCGTTCGTTGAATCACCATCCAGATGACGCTGCCCCCTTTCCAGACGCTGCTCGACAACCACGCCGGCGACGTCCACCGCTTCCTGGTGGCGACCGTCGGACGGGTGGAGGCCGACGACTGCTACCAGGAGACCTGGCTGGCGGCGCTGCGGGCGTATCCACGCCTGCGCGACGCCGCCAACCTCAGGGGCTGGCTGTTGACGATCGCCCATCGCAAGGCGATCGACCACATCCGAGCCCGGCAGCGGGCGCCGCTGCCGGCGGGCGCCGATCTGCCGGAGCAGGGCGTCGAGGACGAGCTCGGCGGCGATGACGGCGGCCTGCGGGCCGCCGTCAGAGAGCTCCCCCCCAAGCAGCGGACCGCCGTCGCGATGCGCTACGAGCTCGACGCCGACTACGCGCTGATCGCGCGAGCGATGGGGACCACCGAGGAGGCCGCTCGCCGGAACGTGCACGAGGGCCTCAAACGCCTGCGCCGGGAGGTGCAAAGATGACCGATCTGCCCGATCTGACGGCCGCCTTCGCCGCCGCGGGACTGATCGACGTGGCCTACGCGATCGAGGAGACGCCGGTGGGTAGGGTGCTGCTGGCGGCCACCCCGCGTGGGCTGGTCCGGGTCGCGTACCTCGACGCCGCCGACGGCGAGGACCAGGTCCTCGCCGAGCTGGCCGAGCGGATCTCGCCGCGGGTGCTGGCGGCTCCGGCGCGGCTGGACGCCCCGCGTCGCGAGCTCGACGAGTTCTTCGCCGGCCGGAGGCGGTCGTTCGAGGCGCCGCTCGACTGGCGGATGACGAGCGCCGGCTTCTCCCGGCGGGTGCTGCGGGCGACCAGCCGGATCCCGTTCGGGGAGACCTCGAGCTACAAGCAGGTGGCGACCGGGGCCGGAAGCCCGCGTGCCTATCGCGCGGCCGGAACCGCGCTCGGCGCCAACCCGCTGCCGATCGTGGTGCCGTGCCACCGGGTGCTGCACGCCGGCGGGGGGCTCGGTGGCTACACGGGCGGGCTCGATCGCAAGCGGACGCTGCTGGCGATCGAAGGGGCGCTACCGCAGTAACGGCGCGCGCGGGATACGGCGGTGCCGGGCGTACCCCCGTGTGCCCGGCACCGCCTCACCCGTGGGCGGTGTTGTGCCCCCTGCTGCCCCCGGGTCCCGCTTGCGGCCCTGTGCCCCCGGTATCGGGCCCCGCCGCGCTCTGGACGACCTCCGCGAGCTCGAGCCACCCCCAGAACTCGCTGTGCTCGCCCGTCGGCAGGATCGCGGTGCCTCGTACCGGATCCGAACCGACGACGATCCGCACGCATAGCTCGCCGAAGTCGTGTCGCTCATCCACGGCGCGGATCCTTGCGAAGTTCGCCGGCGTTCGCATCGGGAGCCCCCCCTGAACTTTGGCGCAGGCTCTTAGACGGCCGGCTCCTGCGCCCCGGCGGCACGGATCTGCTCGGCGAGCAGGTCGCGGGCCTGCTGTCCCTGCAGCCCGAGCTTCTGGTAGATGTGGGCGAGGTGGCTCCCGACCGTCTTGGTCGTGATGAACAGCGCCTGCGCGATCTCCCGGTTGGCGTATCCCGAGGCCGCGAGCTCGGCGACGCGCCGCTCGGACGGGGTCAGCGACTCGGGACCCGAGACCCGGTGGCGGCGCAGCCGGGCGCCGGTCGCCTCCAGCTCCTGGCGTGACCGCTCGGCCAGCGGCTCGGCGCCGCAGCGCTCGGCGATCGCGAGTGCCTCGCGCAGCGGCTCACGCGAGGCGGTCCGCTGGGCGCTCCGGCGTCGGGCGGCGCCGAGCTCGCACAGGGCCAGCGCCAGCTCCAGGCGAGCCGGCGAGTCGCGCAGCGCCTGCACCGCCTGCTCGAGCAGGTCGATCCCGGCGGTGCCGCCGGTGACGATCCCGCAGGCGCGCAGTGCCACCCCGATCCCGCGCGGCTGGCCGATCTCGCGGGCGCGCTCCAGCTCGCCCTCGGCAAGCGCCAGCGCCTGCGCCGTATCCTCCGGGGCGAGCGCGACCGCGAGCGCGGATCGCCACGGCGCGAAGCTGGGGTTGTTGACGATCACGTTCTTCCCGGCCTCACGGAGGTCGGCAATCGCGCCGTTGCGGTCGCCGCCTGCGCGCTTGATCGAGCCCCGGGCGATCAGCGCGTGCAGCGCCGCCGAGGTTCCCCAGACGCGGTCGATCGGGGCGGTGCTGATCACGGCCGCCGCCTCCTCTAGCCGTCCGAGTCCGCGCAGGGCGTCGGCGAGACAGGCGACCATCCAGGTCACGACCTGCCTCGCCGGCAGCTGCTGTGCGAGCTCGAGCGCGGTGCGGGCGTCGACGGCCGCGGTCTGCAGCTCGCCGAGACGGAGCGCCAGGTAGGCGCCCCAAGCCAGGTCGACGAGGTGGGCGGCGATCGAGCCCCGCGACCTGGCGTCCGCCCGCACCTGTGCGAGCAGCGACTCGGCGCGGCCGACCTCGTCGGCCAGCACCAGGACGAGCCCCGCGTAGATCACGATCGGCGAGCTGCCCGTGTAGTCGGCGACGAACCTGCCGCCATCGAGGCCCTGGTCGATCAGCGCTCGCCACGATCCGTCGTACGGCCCGCGCTGCGCCTCCCAGCACGCCTCGAAGATCTTCAGCGCGCGGCCCTGCGGACCCGCCTGCTCGACCAGCGCCCGCAGCTCGGCGAGCCGCGGCGAGACGGTTTCCACCAGCCGCACGTCGACCGACGCGGTCGCCGCCCGGAGCGTCTCGAGCGGCGCCCGCAGCTGCGGCGGCGAGTCGGCGCCGAGTTCGGCGAGCGTCTCGGTGATCAGCGCGTGCGCCCCGAGCGCGTCGCCCTCGATCCAGACGAGCGTCTCGCCGAGCACGGCCGCGGCCCGCACCCGGGCGGCCGGCCCGAGCTCGAGCTCGAGCACCTCGCGGAGATGCTCAACCGCCGCCGGGTCGTGGTGCAGCGCCTCGGCCTCTCCGAGTTCCAGCAGCACGGCCGGGCGCTGCGCGGCGGTCGGGGGTTCCGCCAGCGCTCGGCGCAGCAGCAGCGTCGCCGAACGCGAATCTCCCTGGGCGAGCGCCTCCCGCGCCGCGCGCTGGAGCAGCGACACCGCCTCCGGCTCACCCGCCGGGGCCGACCTCAGCAGGTGCGGGCCGACGACGCCAGGCGCCCCCCCGGCTGCGGCCACCAGCAGCGCCGCGTGGTGGTGGCCCGAGCCTCGCTGAGCGGGCGGAATCTGCTCGTAGACGACGTGCCGCAGCAGCGGGTGGACGAAGCTGATCGGCTCGGCCGTCAGGATCTGCGCCGCGAGGAGCTCGTCCGCAGCCCGGCGCCCGGCCTCCCGATCGATCCCGGCGAGCGCCGTGACCTGCGACAGCGTCGCGCGCTCGAGCACCGCCGCCGCCCGCGCCAGCGCCGTCGCCGTGGTCCCCAGTCGCGCCAGCCGTGCCAGCACCGCGCGCTCGACCGAAGCGGGGGTGACGCTGTCGACGCGGCCAACGTTGGCGGCTGTCGGCGACACCCGCTCAGCGGCGAGCTCGGACAGAAGCTCGCCGAGCAGGAACGGGTTGCCGACGCTGGCGCGGCCGCAGGCCGCGCAGAAGTCGGCGTCGGCGTCGTCGCCGAGGCGACTGCGGACAATCGCGGCGACCGTACTCGGCGTGAACGCGTGTGGCGCCACGATCAGCGCGTCGGGCTCGGAGCGGATCGCCGACAGCGGCGCCTCGTCGGCGACCGGCTCGCCGGTGCGGACGGTCAGCGCGACCAGTACCGGCAGCTCGCGGCAACGGGCCGCCAGGTAGGCGATGAACTGCAGCGAGGGGGCGTCGGCGTACTGGGCGTCATCGAGGGCCACGAGCAGCGGGGTGCTGTCCGACAGGTTCGCCGTCAACCAGTAGAGCCCGTGGGCGAAGCTGAAGCTGCGGTCCGCGGCCGGCGCCGCCGGCTCGGCCGCCTCCGGCTCCAGCAGCGGTCGCGCGAGGCCGGCGGCGCCGGCCAGGAGTGCGGCCCGGCGCTCCGGCGGTGTGCGCGCAAGCACGCCCTCGAACAGTTGCCGCGCGACGCCGAAGGCGAACTCATGCTCGAGTTCGCGGCCGCGCGCCACCAGCGTCAGCATCCCGGTCTCCTGCGCGAGCTCGCGGGCAGCAACCAGCAGGGCCGTCTTGCCGATTCCGGCCGGCCCCTCGATCAGCACGAGCCCACCGATGCCGTCGCGCGCGGCGGCGATCGCCACGCGTAACCGATCCAGCTCGGCGCCGCGCTCCAACAGCGCTTCGCCAGCGGTCATATGCTGCAGTCTCCATGAAAATGGCGACGCTTGCGTCCTCGCTGCCACCGGGTCCACCTCAGTCGAGCGCGATGCAATTTGCTGCCACCTGGCTGCGCCCCGGCGTGGCGCTCGAGGGACTGCGCCGGCGCTACGGCGACCGGTTCACGGTCAAGCTGCCGTTTTCGCCGCCGTACGTGATGCTGTCGGACCCCGATGACATCCGGGAGCTGCTGCAGGCCCCCCCGGAACTCGTCCACCCGGGCGAGGGGGCGCGGATTCTGGAGCCCGTCGTCGGCACCTGGTCGCTGATCCTGCTCGACGAGGACGCGCACCTGGAGCACCGCCGGCTGTTGCTGCCGGCCTTTCACGGCGAGCGACTGAAGCTGCTGGGCGGCTTGATGACGGAGTTGACGGAGCGCGAGCTCGACGGCTGGCCGACCGGGGAGGTCGTCGCTCTGCACCCGCGGCTGCAGCGGCTGGCGCTCGAGATCATCCTGCGGGCGGTGTTCGGCCTCGAGCAGGGCGAACGCCTCGACGAGCTGCGGGCGGCGGTGACGGGCGTGCTGGCGTTCTCCGAGAGCCCGGTGTCGCTGATGCTGCCGACGTTCCAGCGCTGGGCGCCGTGGCTCGGGGTGATGCGTCGACTGCGCGCGCGGCTGGCGCGCACCGACGAGTTGATCCTCGCCCAGGTTCGGGAGCGGCGCGAGGCGTTCGAGGCCTCTGAGCTCGGCGACGTCTCCCCCGACGTCCTCGCGATGCTGCTGGCCGCCACGCACGAGGACGGCACGCCGATGAGCGAGCACGAGCTCCGCGACGAGCTGATGACCGCGCTCGTCGCCGGCCACGAGACGACGGCCTCGCAGCTCGCCTGGTTGTTCATGCAGCTCGCCCGCGAGCCGGCAGTCGTCGAGCGGCTGACCGCCGAGCTCGACGCCGGCGAAGACGACGCCTACCTGACCGCGACGATCTACGAGATCCAGCGGCTGCGTCCGGTGCTCGCCAACGCCAACCCGCGGGTGACCACCGAGCCGGTCCGGATCGGCGACCACGAGTACCCGGCCGGGATCGCGCTGCTGGTCTCGAGCTGGCTGGTCCACCACGACGAGCGTCTGTATCCCGAGCCGTACAGGTTCCGCCCCGAGCGCTTCCTCGGAGTGGCGCCTGGCACCTACACGTGGTTGCCGTTCGGCGGCGGCCGCCGCCGCTGCATCGGCGCCGCGTTCGCCCAGCAGGAGATGAAGGTCGTGGTGTCGGCTGTGCTGCGCCGGTTCACGATCGCGCCGGACCGGCCCGAGTACGAGCGGACCAAGCGGCGGAGCATCACCTTCAGCCCGAGCCGCGGCGCGTCGGTCGTGTTGGAGCCACGCTGATGGACTTCCTGGCCCCGGTGAAGCGGTTCGACCGCTACCAGCAGCAGCACCGCGTGCCGGCGGTGGCGATCGCGGTCGTCAAGAAGTTCGGTGAGGACAAGGCCGGCAACCTGGCGGCGCTGGTCGCCTACTGGGCCTTTTTCTCGGTGTTCCCGCTGTTGCTCGTGTTCACGACGATCCTCGCCCTCGTCCTCAGCGGGGACCAGTCGGCGCTGCATTCGGTCGAGAACTCGGTGCTCGGGAAGTTCCCGGTGATCGGCACGTCGCTGAAGCAGAAACAACTGCACGGAAACGCGGGGGGGCTGGCGATCGGGCTGGTGCTGGCGCTGTGGGCGGGGCTCGGGGTTACCACCGCCGCGAGCAACGCGATCGACGTCGTCTGGGGGGTACCGCAGAAGGAGCGCCCCGGCTTCCTGGCGGGGAAGCTTCGCGGAGTGATCCTGCTGGTTTCGCTCGGCGCGCTGTTCATCATCGCCACCGCCGCCTCGGGGGCTGTCACCGGCGGCCTCGGCGGGCCGGCGGTGAAGGTCGCCGGCTACCTCGTCTCGCTGCTGCTCAACTTCGCGCTGTTCATGATCGCCTTCCAGATCCTCTGTTCGGAGCGGCAGAGCTGGCGCGAGCTCGTCCCGGGGGCGCTGCTGGCGGCGATCTTCTGGCTGATCCTGCAGACGCTCGGCGGCCTGTTCATCAGGCACACCAAGAACTCGAGCCCGGCGAACGGCACCTTCGCGCTCGTGATCGGGGTGCTGGCGTGGCTGCACCTCGGCGCCCAGCTGACGCTGTACTCGGCGGAGCTGAACACGGTTCTGGCCGGGAAGCTATGGCCGCGCAGCCTGTTCAGCGAGCCGAAGGATGAGGAGAAGGGAGACGTCGACGGCTGAGCTCCAGCGGCCAAGAGCAGAGGCCGCCGGCCGCCGGGCAGCCGGCGCAGACGCCGCGGTGGGGTGTGGACGTGACCTCGAAGACGCCGGCCCGCAGGGGTGTGGTGGCCGCTTCGAGTTGCTGTTCCAGCCCGGGCAGGTCGGTGGCGTCGTAGGTCACACAAGCCGGGATCTCGGGCGCCTCGAGGAACAGGTGGATCACCTCGACCGCCGGTGCGGCGCCCGTACGTAGGGCGGCGATTGCGTAGATCAACTGCTGGATCGCGTAATCGGTTGCCACGATCTCTTCGGGGCTTCGCCCGCCCAGTCGGTCGCTCTTGTAGTCGACGACCAGCAGCCGGTCGGATTCGGCCGCCAGCACGTCGAACGTTCCGGTGACGAGGCTTTCGAGGAATGGGAAGGCGAAGCGTTGCTCCCGCCTGACGTCGGTCGCTGCTGCCAGGCGTCGACAGGTGCTGCTGGTGGCGAACCCGTGGAGCAGCTGCCCGATGTCGTCGCCGATATCAGCCGGGATCACCGGGCGCCTGAAGTCGAGGCCCTGCAGCAGCTGGTGGATCTCGATCCCACGGCGACGGCCGCCGGTGGAATCCAGGGCGCCGTCGGACGTTGGCGGAAGTCCCAGAACGCGTTCGACGTAAAAGCGATACCCGCACCGAACGTAGTCGGCGATAGCGGAGTAGCTGAGGGTCGGGACCCCTGCCGCGGTTTTCGGCGCCGGAGGCGCCGAAAACCGCGGCGGCTCGGCGCCCGGAACCCCACTCGGAGTACCTTTGCCACGATATATGTGGGAAAGGTACTCCGAGTCGTCTGCCACCCACGCGTAGCGGACGCCGGGAACGTCCCTGAATGTCGGAACGATCCAGTCTGCTGGCGTGGTCTTGCCTCCAGATTCCCTCATCGCTCCGGACAGAACCAACCGTTCCCTCGCCCGGGTCATCGCCACATAGAACAGCCGCCGCTCCTCGGCCTGCTCGGCCTCCCACTCCTGGTCGGCCAACTCCTGATAGGCCAGCGCCGGGATCTTCGGCTCACTCCCGGGCCTCCCGATCCGCAGCCCCAGCCGCGTCCCGTCCCGGCTGACCCGAATCAGCCGGTGCCTGAACCTCGGACCCCGCCCCAGATCGGCGACGCAGACGACCGGGAATTCCAAGCCCTTGGCGCGGTGGATCGTCATCAGCCGGACGGCGTCGAGCCCCTCGCTCTCGACCGGCGCCTCGCTCTCGCGCTCCGCCCCACCCCCGCGCCGGCCCAGTAGGTCGACGAATCCCTGCAGGTCGGACCCGGCCTCTGCCTCCCACTCGCGGGCGAACCGCATCAGCTTGCGGACGTTCGCCAGCCGCCGGCGGCCATCGGGGTAACGCAGCAGGGTCATGTCGTAGCCGGTCGCCGCCAGCGCCCGGTCGATCAGCTCCTCGGCTCCGACGCGCGCCGCCGCCGCCCGCTCGCCGTCGAACCATCGCTGGAAGTCGCCGAGCGCGACCCCATCGGCCACCGACATCTCGTCGACAGCCTCGGCCGCATACAGGACCAGCCCATCGAGCGACAGCCCGCACAGCGGCGACAGGAGGGTTCCGTAGAGGGCCTCCTGATCGCGCGGGTTGGCCAGCGCGCGCAGATAGCCGACCAGCTGCACCACCTGCGGGTGCGACCAGTAGCCCCGTCCTCCGATCACGTAGGTCGGCACCCCCGCATCCTCGAGCGCCCGCTCGTAGGCTCGCAGATCCGTGGTCGCCCGGGTCAGCAGCACGATCTCGCCGGCCGAGTGACCGCCGGCCTCGATCAGCCCCGCCACCCGGTGAGCCAGCACTCTGGCCTCGGCGAGTCGCCACGGAGCCGCCAGGCCATCCTCCTCCCAGTCGGCGCCCTTGTCGATCACCAGCAGCTCGACCAGCGGCTCATCTGCCGCCGCCGGCTCACGTGCCGGCACGAGTGGCCGGAACCCGTCCCCGATCGCCTCGGCGAAACCGGCGTTGACGACCGACAGGATCTCCGGGCCGGAGCGGAAGTTGACGGTCAGCGAGGCCCGCGCCCCGACCCGCTCGAGCTCGAGCCCGCGCTCCTCGAACAGCTCGACGTCGGCGTTGCGGAAGCCGTAGATCGACTGCAGTGCGTCGCCGACCATGAACAGCGCCCCGCCGCCGGCGACGAGGTCGACCAGATCCAGCTGCACCCGGTTGGTGTCCTGCAGCTCGTCGACCATCACGTGCGCGAACCGCTCCCGGTAGCGGGCGCCGATCTCCTCGCGCGCCAGCAGATCGCGCGCCAGCAGCTCGAGGTCGTCGAAGTCGAGCGCCGATTCGGCCTGCTTGCGGGCGCGGTAGCGGTCGGCGTAGCCCTGCAGCAGCCGATCGAGCGCATCGCGCGCCGGGACGGCGAGCTCGTCTGCCGCCGCGGCTCGAAGCTCCTCGAGCCCTGCTCGGTAGGCGTTACACGCATCGTCGCCGAAGCCGTCGCGTAGCTTGATCGGCTCAAGGTCCCCAGGCCACGGAACGCCCCGAGCGAGCAGCTCGTCGGCCCGTGCCAGCGCGTCGAGCGCCTGCACGATCCGCTGCGGGGGGTCGTCGATCGACCCCAGCTCGCCGGCCGCCTCGCGGGCCAGCTCGCGCAGTTGGCGGACCCGGTCGATGGCGCTGCCGCCTTGGGGTGACTTTGGCGGCCACGTGGCCGCCAAAGTCGGGCCCCCTGGGGGTGTCTGCGCGCTCGCCGCCGGCAGCGCGGGCAGCGCCGGACGCCGCTGCCCGATCGCCCGCAGCTGGTCGTGGACGGCCAGCACGCCCTGGCGCAGCGCGCCGGCGCCGTGTGTCGCGATCAGCTCCGCCCCCTCCGGCGTGCCCGCGAACTCGGCCAGCGCCTCCTCGAAGGCGGCGCCCGACAGCTCGGCGGCGCGATGCTCCTCGAGCACGGTGAACGCCGGATCGAGGCCGGCGGCGAGCGCGTGGGCGCGCAGCACCCGCGCGCAGAACGCGTGGATCGTCGAGATCCAGGCGCCTTCCGTCGCTAGGGCTGAGTCGTGATCACCCAGCTCCCGGAGCCGGGCTCGGATCCGGTCGCGCAGCTCGGCCGCGGCCTTGTCGGTGAACGTGATCGCGAGGATCCGGCCGACCTCGACGCCGTCGTCGATCACGACCCGGACGTACCGCTCGACCAGCACCGAGGTCTTGCCGCTACCGGCGCCGGCGTCGAGTAACAGGTCGCCGTCGCGGCGCTCGATCGCCACCAGCTGCTCGCTCGTGAACTCCATCACCGTCAGGCGGCCCAGCAGATTCCGGGGTGCCGGCAGCCCGCGCGCGAGCACGTCTCCGGGCACGGGGTCAGCTCGCCGGTCCGCAGCTGCGCCGCCAGGGCCAGCGCCTGCTCCTCGACATCCGCCAGCAGCTGCTGCAGCTCCTCGCCGCTGAGACCGTCCGTGTGGAAGACGTGGCGGCCGACCGGCACCCCCGTCTCGAACACGCCCCGGGGGCGCATGTCGCGGCCGGTCAGCGGCTGGTAGAAGCCGGCGACCGGCTCCAGGCCGAGCTGCCGCCTGACGGCCAGCATGTACAGGCCGACCTGGAGCTGGTGGTCGACAAGCCAGTGGCTGGCGGCGCGCTCCAGCCGGGTGACACCGCTCTTGTAGTCCCTGATGATCGCGCGACGCCCGGTCGCCGGGTCGACGTCGACGCGATCGACGAAGCCGCGGAGCCCGACCGCGTCGTCGCCGGCTCCGATCTCGACCATGAACTCGAGCTCGAACTGGGTCGGCGCCCAGTCACAGCCGTCGCCGGCCTCGAACCGCAGATACCGCCGCAGGTCGGCTTCGATCCCGCGGAGGATCGCGGCCCGGACCGCCTCCGGCCGCCCGGGCGCGAGCCCCGCCGGCGGCTCGGCGGTCAGCTCGGCCAGCGCCAGCTCGGCCTGCGGCAGGGTCTCGTCGGTCAGCGGCGCCCCCAGCCCGGAGATCACCCGCTCGAGCACGCCGTGGATGAACTTGCCGGCGGCGAGCGGCTCGTCGTCGGGGGCGAGGTCGGCGGGCTTGAGCTGGCTCTCGACCAGCCACTTGACCGGACAGCCGGCGAACTTCTCGAGCGAGTTGGCCGACACCATCTGCCGGTGGCGGACGTGCTCCATCGCAGCCTCCCCGAGACGCCGCGTCAGCCCGGAGCCGGCAGGGTCGGCGGCCGAGCCCACGGCCGCAAGCGCCAGCCGCCGCTCACGCGGGGTCGGCGCCTCGTCCGGGCTCCAGACGACGTCGGCGAGCAGCCGGCGGCGCCGGCGCTCGCGCCAGGCCGGTTCGAACAGATCGTCGAGATCGGCCAGGAACGGCGACGGCAGGACGAGGTTGCCGTCCTCGTCGGAACTGCGATAGCTGAAGCAGACCCGCTCGGTCGCGCGCGACACGCAGGCGTACAGCAGGTAGCGCTCGCGCGCGAGCTGGTCGGGTTCGGCTCGCAGCGCCAGGCCGGAGGCGAGCGCCAGCTCACGGCGGCGGTCCTCGCCGAGGAACGGGTCGCCGTCCTGCGCCGGGCTCGGGAACTCTCCCTCGCACAGCCCGGCGATCAGCACCCGGCGGAAGCGGCGGGCGCGGATCGCCAGCGGCTCGGCGATCAGCACGGCGCCGGGATCCGCCACAGCATCGAGATCGACGTCGAGCGTCTCGAGCAGCTCGACGAGCTCCGGGGCAGTCAGCGGGTGCACCTCGGCTGCCTCCTCGAGGGCCAGCAGCACCGCCGCCGCGGCGCGGGCGTCGAGCGCCTCCTCGGTGGTCAGCTGCGCCGCCCGCGCGAGCCGGGGCGCCGCGAACAGCCGGCGGGCCTGCCGGGCCAGGCCCGCCGCCGGGTCCGCCGCGCGCCGGAGCTCGTCGATCGCCCCGAGCGGTAGGTTGCCTGCCAGCCGGCGGGCATCCGCGGCCGTCGTCACCCCCAGACGCGCGATCTCGGCGGCGAGATCGTCGGCCGGGTCCGGCGAGTCGAGCACCCCCGGGGCCCGCAGGTAGCAGAGCAGGTCCGCAGCGGACGCTCGCGGATCGAGCGCGCATCTCGTCAACCCGAACAGCGCCCGGCCGAGCGCGGTGCCCACGAGGGGCACCCGGATCGATCCGGTCGCGGGCACCCCGTAGCGCTGCAGCGTCCGCGCAAGCAAGCGGCCCGAGCGCTGCAGCGAGCGGCAGACGACGACGATCTCAGCCGCCGAAACGCCGTCGCGCAGGGCCGCCAGCACCTCGGCCGCGATCAGCTCGGCCTCGGCCCGCTCGCCGCCGGCCTCGAGCAGGGTGACGACCTCGCCGGGATCGATCCGCGGCGGCGAGGACTCGAACAGGTGGCGCTCGAGGTGGTGCAGCACGACCCGCGACCCCGCCGCGTAGTGCTCGTCGAGCGCGGGGAGCTCACGGCCGGACGCCGCCCGCTCGCGCAGGTCCTCGACTACCTCGGCCCGGGCGGCGAGCGCGGGGCGGTCCCGCTCGTAGGTCAGCGAGACGGTGACCTGGGCGCCGGCCGCGGCCGACAGCGTCTCGATCGCATCCTGCTCGATCTCGGTCAGGTCGTCGAAGCCGTACAGGAACACCGGCGTCGCATGCCAGCGGTCCGGCCGAGCCCGGAGAGCGTCGAGGGCCTCCCAGGCGAGCCCCTCGGCGTCGGTGCGCCCGAGCCGCTCGAGCGCGGCGATGTAGCCGTGGTAGAGCGAGGCGAGATCGCGCGCGTAGGGTGCTCGTTCGGAGCCGCCCTGCTGGGCCCAGCTGCGCATCGCCGCGGCGAACCGCGGCGCCGAGACCCGAGCTCGCCGCAGTTCCGCGACGAGTGCCGTCGCGGCGATCGCGAACCCCGGGCGCCGGGCCGACTCGGCGATCGCCGTCAGGCTCAGCGAGGAGATCACGCGGCGGATCACGCGCTCGCGCTGGAGCGGCGTCAGCCGCGGGCGCTCCTGGCCGGTCCGTCTGGCGATCTCGTCGACCAGCCCGGAGAACGTCAGCGCCCGTCCGAGCGTGATCCCCGGCGCCGCCAGCTCACGGTCGTAGTGGGCGGCGTCAGCCGCGGTCGGGACGACCAGCAGCGCGTCACGCCTGGCGGCCGTCGGGTACGCGCCGAGAACCTCCGCCGCCTTGGCGGCGTTGGCCGGGCCGAGTACGAGCGTCAGGGGCATGGTCGCCATGGTGCCGCGCGGCGCCGACGTTCCGGGGCTCGTCGTGAAAGTCGCTGTGTCAAAACGACCCGCCGCGCAACTAACGGGATAGATGGATCCCTCGGACATTCCCGATCTGCCAGAGCTTGCGGTCGAGCTGCGTGCCGACGGCACCGGGTGCCTGACGCTTCCGGACGGGGCCCACCCGATCGAGGACTCCGACGTGCGCGGCTGCGCCCAGCAGGCCGTGGGGCTCGCGACCGAGTACGCACGCGACCAGCTCAAACGGCCGGTCCGGCTCCGTGCCGTCGACCCATACGGAGTCAGCGTGCTCGGGGTCACGCCCGACGGCGCGGTGGTGGAGCTCGAGCGTCGCCATCCGCGCGGATCTGGGCCCGTGTCCGAGCGCTCTTCGCGCTCATCGATCGGCGGCCGCGTTGCCGCGCTCGGCGCGCTGGCGGCGGTCGTCATCGTGCTCGCTTTGATCGCCCGCGGCGTCGACCACCAATCACCCGCTCCGGCGCACAGATCGGTCGCATCTCACCGGCCGCTCGCGACACAGCACGACCGCTTCACGACAGCGACGCCCGCACCGCGCCGCACGCTCACAACCTCGGGGCACCACGTCAAGCCGCCGCCGGCCAAGCCGGACAGAGCGCCTGAGCCGGTCGTCCGGCACAAGCCCGCCGCCCACGAGCCCGCACCCAAGCCGAAGACTGCCGGTGAGAAACCGGCCGCCGCGCACCATCAGGCCACGATTCGACGCGGCAACCCTGCGCCGGCCCCAGCGCCACCCCCTGCAAGCGCTCCGGTGCCTGTGACCCCGCCGCCGCCGTCCGCGGCGCCGATCACGCCGCCGCCACCGGCGCCCGCCGCCACGCCGCCCGCCGCCACGCCTCCGGCGCCGCCTGCCGCCACGCCTCCGGCGGCTGAAACGCCGCCGCCCGCTGCCGTCCCACCGCCCGCAGACCCCACGCCGCCGCCGGTCGAGTCACACCCGGCAGCGCCGGCGAAGCCCGTCCCACAACCCTCCTCCGCGACCTCCCACAGCTCCAGCGGCAGCGCCAGCCGACCGTCGCCGAGCGGTTCGCCCAATGGCGGGAACGGGCCGCCACCACTCGGCTCCGGCAGCAGTTCGCCGAACGGTGGCAGCGGGAACGGGCCGCCACCGCTCTGATCCGCCACCTGTTCAAGTGAGAGAGAAGAGGATGCGCTTCACGCAATATCGAGCAGCGATCATCGCGGGCCTGGCGATCGTCGCCACCGCCCCCGCGGCCCTCGCCCAGACCGCACCACCCACCGCCACGACGACAAGCCCCACGACGACCGCCACCAACCCAGCTCCGCCACCGCCATCGCTGCACTGGAACCTGTTCGACCGGCGCTGCTGGACGACGATCACCAAGCGCGAGACTCCCAAGCGCAGGTGCGGGATGCGGTCCGCCGACGGCGCCGGCGGTGTCGTCTACCTGCACTGGCGCCAGCAAGCCCACGTGTCCGGACGCCTCACCCAGGCCGGCCAGCCGATCGCAGACGCGCCGATCACCCTCACCTGGACGATCCTTGGCCAGCCACGACCCAGCGGCGAGATCCCCGGGAGCACCCACGCCAGCGGCCGCTTCACGATCCCGCTTCCCGCCGGGCCCAGCAGGCTCCTGACCGTCACCTACACCCCCGCGAGCGGTGACCCCATCTCGGTCGCGCGGAAGCTGAAAGCCAGGGCGTACCTGCGGTTCGACATCGGCCAGCTCACCGCGGGAGAGAACGGCCACTTCTCAGGGGTCGTGCTCGGCGGCCACATCCCCGAAAACCTGTACATCCAGTTCTGGTACCTGGACGGAAGGGCCGGGTGGCAACCGTTCGCGAACCTCGCACGAGTCACACGACGCAGCGGCCACTGGTCCGCCAACGTTCCGATCCCGCACGCGGCAGGGGGCTACCGCTACTACATCAAGGCGAGCGTCGTCGCCTCGCCGAGCTGGCCGTGGCTGCACACCGAGAGCCGGGTTCTGACTCGCGTCGTCGCCCGCCACTGACCGCCGCCGGTCAATGCCGACGGCGCCTGCCGGCCCGATCGCGATCAGCCTGCCCGGGCGCCGGAGCCGGCGGGGCGCCGACGTCCTGCAGCCGCAGCGCGACCGCCGGGCACGCCGCGACCGCGCGGCGCGCGAGCGGCTCGAGCTCCGGACGCAGCAGACGATCGTCGATCACCGGATAGCCCCAGTCGTCGAGCCAGATCAGCTCGGGCAGGATCTCGGCGCAAAGGCCATGCCCGGTGCACCTGATCGGGTCGACTCTGAGCGGCGGGGTCATGCCGGCATCCGTTCCGGGTGCAGCAGCGGGAGCAACGGAGTCTCGGTGCACAGGTCGCAGCGCCCGTGCCGGGCGTGGTCGTCGAACGCCTCCCGAAAGACGCCGAGTGCGCTGAGGACGAAGCGAGCGGCGCCGTCCGGAAGCGCGCACGCCCCCCTGCCGGTGACGAGCCTGCACCACCGCTCGAGGCGGCCGTAGCCGCCGCTGCGGTCGCCGTCCCAGCACAGCTCCTCGAGCGCCGATGCGATCGCGTCGACGCCGTGGATGCACGGTCCGCATTGCCCGGCGCTCTCGTCGGCCAGCCAGCGAGTGGCGCGCGCGACCTCGGCGACCGGGCAGCTGTCGGCGCCGAGCACAAACACGACCCCCGGGCCGAGCGTCGCCCGCCGCTGGCGCAGTGCCCACTCGCCGAGCTCCAGGTCGCCGGCGCCGGCGCCGACCCAGACGCCCCCGTAGCCGCCGAGCAGCACCGCCTGGACCGAGCCGGTGAGCCCGCCGGCCGCGTGCAGGAGCGCTCGCAGCGGCGTCCCGCCGGCCATCTCGATCACGCCCGGCCGCGCGACCGCGCCGCTGACCGTCACCAGTCGCGAGCCGGGGTCGTGCTCGGTCCCCAACTGCCGGAACCAGTCGGCGCCGTAGCGTGCGATCAGCGCCACCTGCGCCAGCGTCTCCGCATTGGAGACGAACGTCGGCTTACCGCGCAGGCCCCTTTGCGCCGGGTACGGTGGCGTCGTCGAAGGCCTGCCGGAGCCGCCTCCCAGCGCGCTCAGCAGCGCCGTATCCTGGCCGCTCAGATAGCCGTCGGCGACCAGTGCGGTGACAGCCGATAGTCCCCGGCGCCCGAACTCCGGTCGCTCCCTGATCGCGCGGTCGACGATCGCGGCGACCTCGGCTGAGCCGGTGTCCACCGCCACCACGACCTCGGCGGCGCCGAGCGCCGCCGCAACCGCCGCGGTGCCGTCGAGCACGAGGTGCGGCAGATACGTGGCCAGCAGCCGGTCCTTGGCGCTCAGCGGCTCGCCCTCGGTGGCGTTGACCACGACCACGGGGCGCGCTCGCTCGGCGGCGACCGCGCGGAGCTTCGCGGCGGTCGGGAACGATGCCCCGCCGAGGCCGTACAGCCCGGAGAGCTCGAGTTCCTCGACCAGGGGGTGCCCGCGCGCGCCGCGGCGCTCGCGGCCCCGAAGCGGAAGCCGCCCGTGGATCGCCTCGTGTTCGACGAGCCTCATCGGACGCGAGAAGTTGCAGCCCGCGAGCACGCGCGGCAGCAGGTCGCTGGCGGCGGCGCTCATCGCGACGACCCGCGGGTCGAGGCCACCGCGCCGCCGATCAACGTCGTCGGCGTTCCGGCGCGCCGTGCCCAGTTCGACCCAAGCGGGCCGATCGGAAGCCAGATCAGCAGCGCCAGCACGAACAGCAACGGCGTCGCCGAGGCGGCGATCCGCGGCCCGACCGGAAGCTCGGGCGTCCACGCCACCCGGGCCGCGACGGCCCCGACGACCACAACCACACAGATCGCGGTCAGCAGCAGCAGCCAGGTGTGCTTGACGTCGCTTCCGGTCCCGAGGCCGTGCAGCACCGCGATCGGCCAGCTCGCGTAGGCGAGCCAGTGGACCGCCCGCCAGGCGCCGTAGCCCAGCCTCGCCCGGACCAAGCTGGTGAGGATCACCGCCAGCATCAGGTCGAAGGAGACGGCTCCGAGTCCGAGCCACAGCGGCCGGTAGGCGCTGTGGAAGGGGACCAGGGCGTCCAGCAGGCCGATCGGAGCAAAGCTGTCGAGCACCGATGTGAGGATGTGCACGACCAGGAACCAGACGGCCAGCAGCGAGACGTTGCGGTGCAGTCCGTCGATCACGAATCGCGGCCAGTTGGGCGTCGCCACCCTGGCGACGTCGAGCACGCCAAGAACGACGACCAGCGTCAGCAGCACCAGCGAGACGGCGCCGGTCGCTCGGGTCAGATACCAGTAGGCGGTCGAGCCGGACGCGGCGATCGTCAGCACCGGTCAGGACCCTCCCGAGACCACCACGGGCGCGGGGGCCGGAGCCGGGGCGGGAGCCGGAGCCGGAGGGGGGGTCGCCGCCGGCGGGGGGGTCGCCGCCGGCGCGGGTGCCGGTGCCGGAGCCGGGGCAGACGTGTGGTGCACCGCTCGGGCGGGTGGGTGTGCTTTGGGCCGCGCATGCCGATGCGCGGCATGCTCGTGTGCGGCATGCTCGTGCGCCGCCGCGCGCTCGGCCGCGGCTGCGGCGGCGGCGCGTTCGGCGCTCCGTCGTAGCGAGGCCGACGAGTGGCCCGGGAACGCGTTTGCCGCGACGTCGGTCAGGAGCCCCGCGCCGATCACCGATCCGGCCAGGATCAGCCGGTTCACCCGGCTGAGCCGGCGCAGTGCCGCGTCGCGGGCGATCGAGCGCTCGTGCATCGTCAGTGGTGATGGTGGTGGTGGTGGGCCGCCCAGAAAGTCCAGGCTGAGAAGTCCGGGAGCAGCAGCACCGCGAGGACGAGGCCGCCGACGAGGGCGGCCAGCAGCGACAGCTGACGCCCGGCGCCCCCCGGCAGCCGCCGGCGGAAGCCGGGGTCGGACGGGAACAGGTTCCGGGGCAGCTCGACCAGATGGCCGAGCACGTGCGGCGCCATCGCCGCCAGCCAGAGAAAGAAGGTGACCTTGTGGAGCAGCCCCAGCGTCGGCTGCGAGCCGGCGTTGGGGCCGACCAGCAGCAGCAGCAACCCGGTCAGGAACACTCCGCACGTCGACAGCACCACGACCGGGCCGAGCATGCGCAGCAGCGGGTGCGGCGGGCCCTTCCGGCGGTACGCGACCGCGCCCGAGTAGTAGGAGACGAACCTGTATCCGGTGCTCATGATCTTCAGCGCGACCGGCCCGAACACCACGATCCCGAGGAACAGGTGCAGCCACATCAGCTGGCCGATCTGGATGATCGTGATGCCGAGCACCGCCAACAGCACCAGCAGCAGCGACCCGGTGAGGGCCGTCAGCCGCTCGTTGCCGTCGGTGCCGCCGGCCAGCAGCCGGCGGCGTGGCCGCGCGGTCGCGGTGGCTGGTTCGGCGAACGACATCGGCGGCGAGTTTCGGGCTGCCCACTTAATCGGGTCTGACCCCCGGCTTAGAGAACTCTTGGATTGCGGCGGCGCCATCGCGGCGCCAGCCTATGATCGCGCCATGATTCTGGTGGTTGAGGACGAGCCTGGGATAATCGACTTCGTTGAGCGCGGACTCCGCAGGCAGGGGTTCGAGGTCGACAGCGCGCTGGACGGCGAGAGCGGGCTCGCGCGGGCGCTCGAGCCCGACGTCGAGCTCGTCGTGCTCGACCTGATGCTGCCGAAGCTCAGCGGCGCCGAGGTCCTGCAGCAGCTGCGTGCTCTGCGCTCGACGCTGCCGGTGATCGTGCTGACCGCGAGGGGCGAGCTCGAGGACCGGATCGCGGGGCTGGATGCCGGCGCCGTCGACTACCTGGTCAAGCCGTTCTCGGTGGCCGAGCTGGCCGCCAGGGTGCGCGCCCAGCTGCGCTCCGCCAGCCACGGGACCACGACGATCCGCACTGGGTCGCTGCAGGTCGACCTGCTCTCGCGCCAGGTGATGGTCGACGGCGAACGCGTCCGCCTGTCCTCCACCGAGTTCGAGCTGCTGGTCTATCTGATGCAGCACCGCCCGCAGGTGCTGAGGCGCGACCAGATCCTCCGGGCCGTGTGGGGCTACACCCACGATCCCGGGACGAACGTCGTCGAGGTCTACATCGGGTACCTGCGGCGCAAGCTCCGGACCGCCGAGCGCGCGGCGCCGATCACGACCGTCAGGTCCGTCGGATACCGCTTCGACGAGGAGTCGAGCTGAAAGAGCGGCTGATCGCACTCGCCCGCCGGCTGCGGCTCGACGGGCTCAGGGCCCGGCTGACGGTCGCGGTGGCCGCGGTCGTGGTTGCGACGCTGGCGGTGTCGTTCGTGTTCGTCTACAACGAAACCGGCAATCGGTTGCGGGCCGCGCTGGATGGCAACATCCGCACCGACGCCAGCCAGATGGCGCAGGCGCTGATGGCGCCACCGGGGACCTCGTCGCAGGAGCTGCTGCGGATCGCGCGCGAGTACGCGTCGTCGCAGCCCTACGGGAAGGCTTCGGCGCTGCTGTTCCTGATCGTGCCGGGCGTCGGCACGGCGAGCAACCACCCCGAGCTGTTCGGCCACGGTCTGGCGGAGGATGAGACGCGTGCCGAGCAGCTGCGTGAGAACACGCTCGGCCGGCGGCTGACGGTGCCGCACCCGGGCTTCAGCACCCACGAAGCTCCCGACGTCGGGCAGCTGCGGATGTACCAGCGGCGGATCCTGGTCGGCGGCCGAGTCGCGTATGCGGGCGCGGCCGAGCCGCTGTCGACGGTCCTCCAGGCCGAGGAGGGGATCGCCCGCTCGTTCCTGATGGCGGGCGCGATCGTGCTGGCGGTGGCGCTGGCGGCTGCCTACCTGATCGGGACCGGGATCTCGGCGCCGCTGCGCCGGCTGGCGGGCGTGGCCGCCCGGGTCGACGCCGGCGACCTCGCCCCGCGGATGCACCCGACGCCGAGCTCGAGCCGGGAGCTGCTGGTGCTCGGCGACGCCTTCAACCACATGCTCGACCGGCTCGCACACGCGTTCGAAGGCCAGCGCGAGTTCATCGCCGACGCCTCGCACGAGCTGCGCACCCCGCTGACCGTGATCCGGGGGCAGCTCGATGTGCTCGCCTCGGATGACCACGCGAGCCGCGAGGACCTGCTGCACGCCGAGCGTCAGATCCAGGCCGAGGTCGCGCGGATCACCCGCCTGGTCGACGACCTGCTGCTGCTGGCGCAGTCCGAGGACCGTGAATTCCTGCACGTCGCCGACGTCGAGCTGAGCGAATTCGTGACCGAGCTGTGGGACGGGCTGAGCCTGACCGCGGAGCGCAACTTCGAGGTCGGCAGGCTGTCGCCGGTGACGGTGCGGGCCGACCCCGACAGGCTGGCGCAGGCGCTGCGTAACCTAGCCCGGAACGCGATCGAGCACACCGTCGCTCCGGACGGTCTGGTTCGGATCGACGTCGAGCTGGCGAGCACCGACAGCGTCGTGCTGGCGGTCAGCGACGACGGTCCCGGGGTCCCCGAGCAGGCCAGGGAGCACGTGTTCGAGCGTTTCTATCGGACCGACCCGGCCCGTACCCGCGCCGCCGGTGGCGCCGGCCTGGGGCTTGCGATCGTCAGGGCGATCGCCGAAGCCCACGACGGGACGATCAGCGTGTCGGACTCGATCTTCGGCGGCGCCCGGTTCGAACTGCAGCTGCCGATCTCCTCGAGGCCGGCGGTCGTCAGCCCGAGGGTCGCGGCCGCGAGGATCGGCTCGACCTGAACTGCTCTACGCCGCGGTCGACGCCGGGTCGGATGTGGCCTCGGCGGCTACCGCACCGTTGGTGTCAGCGGCCGCCTCGTCGGCCTCCGGCGGCTTGGCGCCCTCCTTCGCCCAGGGCTCGTCGAACTCGACCCGCCAGCGCCCGTCCTCGGCCTGCATCAGCGCCAGCCGGGCGCGGAAGCTGCGGCCGGCGCGGTTCTTGAAGCCGGTCACAGGACGCTCGGTGCGACCGGTCTTGATCAGCTCCCGGGCGATCGCGACGGGCAGCGTCTTTCCGGCCTTCGCCTTCCAGATCACGAACCCGCAACCTGGGTCCGACCGCGACCAGCATGAGTAGCCCTTGCGGTTCTCGACGATGTCCTGGCCGCAGACCGGGCACGGGCCGAGGTTGGCCCGCGGGATCCGGACGTCCTTGAGCTTGGCGTCGAGGTCGTCGACGGTCTCCTGCGCGAACCTCGCGATGTCGCCCATGAACGACTCACGCGAGTCCGCGCCGGCCTCGATGTTCGCCAGCCGGTGCTCCCACTCGCCCGTGAGGCTGGGCGACGTCAGCTTGCTCGTGTCCAGCAGGCGGATCACGTTCAGCCCTTTCTCGGTGACGACCAGGGCGCGGGCGTCGCGCTCGATGTAGCCGACCTGCAGCAGCCGCTCGATGATCGCCGCTCGCGTCGCCGGCGTGCCGATCCCGGAGTCCTTCATCGCCTCGCGCAGCTCCTCGTCGTCGACCAGCTTGCCGGCCGTCTCCATCGCGCGCAGCAGCGAACCGTCCGAGTAACGCCGCGGCGGCTTCGTCTCCTTCGCCTCCGAACGGACCTTCGTGACCTCGGAGGATTCGCCCTGGTCGAGCTTCGGCAACTGCTGCTCGGCGCCCTCGTCCTCGTCGTCGGTCCGGGCCCCGCCGTCGGCATCGACGCCCTCGCCGTAGACGGCGCGCCAGCCCGGGACCAGCAGCAGCTTGCCGCGGGTCCGGAACACGCGCGAGGAGACGGTGGTCTCGACCCGGGTGTTCTCGAACACGGCCTCGGGATGAAAGACAGCCAAAAAGCGGCGGACGACGAGGTCGTAAATCCGGCGGTCGTCGTCCGTCATCTTGTCGACCGGATGGCGCTCGGCCCGGGTCGGGATGATCGCGTGGTGATCGGTCACCTTGGCGTTGTCGACTACCCGGCCCAGCGGCAGCACGTCGAGCCCGGTCACGTAGCGTGAGGCGGCGGCATACTCGGGCTGGCCGCCGACCAGTTCGGCGATCGGCTTGATGTCGGCGATCATGTCGGAGGTGACGTACCGGGAGTTGGTGCGCGGGTAGGTCAGCGCCTTGTGCTCCTCGTACAGCCGCTGCGCCGCGGCGAGCGTGCGGCGCGCGGTGAACCCGTAGCGGCTCGAGGCGTCGCTCTGCAGCGAGGTCAGGTCGTACAGCAGCGGCGGCCGGTCGCGTCGCTCGGACCGCTCGACGCGGGTGATCGTCCCGGTCTGCCCCTGGCACGCCGCGACGATTGCCTCGGCCTCCTCGGCGCTGGCGACGCGGGGGTTGGCGCCGGCGTGGAACCGCCCCTGGTAGACCCGGCCGCGCGGCTCCGCGAGCGCCTCGAAGCGCGCGTCGACGACCCAGTACGGCTCGGGCTTGAAAGCCCGGATCTCCTCTTCGCGGCGGGCCAGGATCGCGAGCGTCGGCGTCTGCACCCGGCCCAGCGAGACGGCGCCGTCGAACGACGAGCGCAATCTGATCGTCGCCGCGCGGGTGGCGTTCATGCCGACGATCCAGTCGGCCTCCGAGCGCGAACGGGCGGCCTCCTCGAGGCTGGCGAGCTGGTCCGCTGGGCGCAGGCTGGTGAACGCCTCGCGGATCGCCGAGGTGGTCATCGAGTTGAGCCATAACCGTCTCACGGGCAGCTTGCTGCCCGCCTTCTCGTACAGGTAGGCGAAGATCAGCTCGCCCTCACGCCCGGCGTCGCAGGCGTTGACGACAAGCTCGACGTCGTCGCGGTCGAGCGCTCGCTTGACCACGTTCATCTGCTTCTTGGAGCGCTCGCCGCGGACGACCAGCTTGAAGTGCTCGGGGACGATCGGCAGGTCCGCCATCCGCCACTTCTTGTACTTCTCGTCGTACTCGTCCGGATCGGCGAGCTGCACCAGGTGACCGACTGCCCAGGTGACGACGTGGTCGGGTCCCTCGAGGAACCCGTCTCCCTTCGTGAAGGACCCCGGCAGGACCCGGACGAGATCACGCCCGACCGACGGCTTCTCGGCGATGACAAGGGTCTTGCTCATCGGTGCGAGAGCGTAGCGACCTGTCAAGACCCCCTCAGCGATCGGCCCGCATCAGCCGTCGCACGGGCCGGGGCTGACCGTCCCGCGGCGCTGCAGCGCCGTCGCGAGCGCGGAGCCGACCACCGAGTTCGGCACCGCCAGCCCGCCGGGGTCGGTGACGCTCTGGTTGGTCAGCGTCGCAAACACGGTTCCGACCACCTGGCCGGCGGCATCGACCATCGGACCGCCCGAGTTGCCCGGCCGCACCAGCCCCCGCAACGAGCTGACCTGGCGCAGCACCGGGCCGTTTCCGTAGGCGTTGTCGGTCTCCGTCAGCCTGGTGTCGCCGAGCCGCCCGGGCTGCTCGTCGAACGGCCCGTCCTCCGGGAAGCCGAGGATCGCAGCGGCTGTTCCTGCCGCTGGCTCGCGGGCCAGCGGCAGGACCGGAGCGCTCAGCCCCGGGACGCGTAGGATCGCGACGTCGTTGTGGCTGTCGAACAGGACGAGCTGAGAACCGAGTCCCGCGCCGACGCCGCCCAACTGGACGCTCGGGTCCGACTCGCCCGCGACCACGTGGGCGTTGGTGACGACGACCCCCGGGGCGGCGACCCAGCCGCTGCCCTCGATCCCGACCCCACATGCCTGTCCGGTGATCCGCACGACGCTCGCCGCGGCGCGGCTGACTCCGGGGGCGGCAAGGATCCCGCCCGACGGCGGCGCCACGTCGGCCGGCGGCGCGGTGATCGAGGGGAGCGGATCGATCGTCGCCAGCGCGCGCAGGATCGGCCCGGACGGCGGCAGGTCGCTGTCGAGCGCCCGCAGGATCACCGAGCGCTCGATGTCCGCGCGCACGGCGTCGCTGCCGAGTGACTGCACCAGCGCCGCGCCGGCGATCCAAGCGATTCCCAACCCGATCGCGGCCGTCAGCAGCGCGCCAAGGAGCCCGTCGAGCAGCCTGAACCCGGGGATCCAGCGGACCACCCTCACACCGCGGATCCCGACCCCGCCCAACCCGGCGCCCAGCAGGGAGCCGAGCAGCACCGCCCCGCCCAGGCCGAACAGCGGCGCGTACGGCGACGAGGAGCCCCGCGTGAGCACCAGCGGACCGATCCTGGAGCCGATCAGCGCGCCCACGGCAAATCCGGCCAGCGACAGTGCGCCGACGACGAATCCGCGCTCGTACCCGCGCAGCGCGAGCAGCAGCACGAACGCAACGATCACCCAGTCGGTCAGTGTCACGGTGTCCAGCGTAGGAGACCGGGCCGGTAACTCGGGCTACCTCAAGTCACCCTAAACTCTTGACATTCTGATTCAGGGGCCATCGCGTGCTCGCGTCCGCCGCCGACGTTCGCGTCGCCTGCGGTTGTTGACACGCGCGCTGCCGCTGCTGCTGCTCGCAGCCGCCTCGGTCGCCGCCGGAATCTACGTGGCGGGCGCGCCCGGGCGGGCTCAGCGGCGGCTGCTCAACGCTTACGCCGCCGATTGGCGGCGCGACGACCTTTCGCGGATGTACGCGATGCTGACGCCCGCCTCGCAGCGGCAGATGAGCGAGGCCGAGTTCGCGGCAAAGCTCGACCACGACGCCGACATCGCCACCGCGACGACGCTGCGGGCAACCCGGCTGATCTCGATCTCCGACGGCGATGCGCGCTTCAAGTTCGTCGTCCAGACGCGCGTGTTCGGGACGCTCCACGAGGTCCTCGAGTTGCCGCTGGCCGGCAGCGGCGGGGGCACCCGGATCCGGTTTGCGCCGATGATCCTGTTCCCCGGGCTGCGGTCGAACGAGACGCTGACCCGCGACGCGGCGATCGGCCCCCGCGGGTCGATCCTCGCGGCCGACGGCACCCCGCTGGCCGAGGGTGCCGGCAGAAGCTCGCCGATCCCCGCGGTCGCGAGCGCGATCGTCGGCACGCTCGGCCCGATTCCAGCCGGCCAGCGCGCCGCCTACGCAGCGGCGGGCTATCCGGCGAACACCAAGGTCGGCCAGGACGGGCTCGAGCTGATCTTCCAGAAGCAGCTGGCCGGAAATCCCGGCGGAAAGCTGCTGGCCGGGCACCGTGTGCTGGCGAGCAGGGCGCCGACCCCTGGCAGGACCGTCAAGACGACGATCGTTCCGCAACTCGAGCAGGCTGCGATCACGGCGATCGGCACCTCCTACGCGGGACTGACCGTGCTCGATCCACGGACGGGCGCGATCGAGGCGGCGGCCGGGATCGCGTTCACCGACGTCCAGCCGCCGGGTTCGACGATGAAG